>MDTG01418243.1_pt1 | contig 11679 bp, 3 predicted proteins | sample 811421 | NCBI WGS metagenome assembly MDTG01 (sample SAMN05326645, study PRJNA326480) | marine metagenome | isolation source: seawater | place: Pacific Ocean: South East | collected 2011
AGAGGGTTTTACAAATGCCCCTGAATATTTAGCTGCAAAGAATCAATTAGCAAAAGCAAAACTAAGCCTGCAAGAACAGCAAGAGAAAGGTGCTGCTGATGCAGTCACCGCAATTGATGTCCTAAAGAAAACAGATCCTAATGCTGCTGCATTACTAGAAATAACAAACCCTTGGTATTTAGTAGGACGTAGAAAATATTTATCTCAAATGTTGGCAAGTGAAATAGATAATCAATTTGATGATTATGTTAATAATAACCAATTAGAGCTATCAACATTAAAAACTGATGACCCTAAGATTGCTCAAATACAGCATGAAATTGTTACAGGCTTACAGGATAAATATGGCTTAACAGGTGATGAACCTGAATATTTAAGATATGTAGTTTCTGCTGAATCGAAAGCCAGAGATGCGTTTAGAGAAGACCATGAAAAGTTATACAATGAATCCGTTGGCATAAGTACAGTAAATACATCAGTTGTAGCAGTTCAGAAACAACTCAATGATGTACTAAAGAATGGATTACAAATAATAAATGTAGAGGGAGAAGAAGAACTAATCAAATCAGATGATCTTAGATTTTCATATTTAGCAGGGCAACATATAACGGCTGTATTAGATGATAATTTAAAACTTTTAGGTGGAAAGAAAAGGCAAGAAGCTTTAAAGAAAATCTATGAACAAGTCGCACCAGTTTATTCAAACAATGATTTAGCTTTTGACGCTATTAAACAAATAAGAAGCGGCAGTCAATTTGATGAATATGACAAAAGACCATATCTATTTCAAACAATGCCATATAAATTGCTTGAGATGCAGAATGATGGGTTGAAAGCTGCTACTGATAATTATGAACTACAACAAAAATCAAAGAAACAGGCATTAGATAACTTTTGGTATGCACCCGGAGGGCCAAGCAGATTTGCTCCTGATACTAAAGAGTACAAAGAAGGTTTAAATAACTTTTATCAATTAGCACAACAGATTGGCTATCAAAACCCAGACGAGTATTTAACGGAAAGAAGTGAGGATTTTAGTAAATTAACAGCACTATTAACAAAACCAACTGGCAAAGAAAGAAGTGATTATAAAGAATATTTAAGGACGTTAACATCAGATGATTTCACAAATAATAGAGCAGAAATATTTAAAGAGATGCAACGACACGCATTACCAATGAATGATGGTGGTAAATATCTAAATGAACTTACAAGAATATTAGATGAGAGAGAAGAATATCTAGCAAGAAGACCTTCTTCAATAGAAGATCAATTATATAACAGACTGCCTGAAATAATGGATGACCCAAGGATTACAGGGCCAAAGGGTTTAAGTCGTGGAATATTTGCATCTTATGGCGATCAATTACAAGCCTCCTTAGATCAAAAAGGTAAGAGATTTAGTAATAAAGTCGTGAAACAAATCCTCAAATCTGCTGATGCAAAAGTAGACAAATGGTTAGAAGAGAACAATGCAAGGATAGTTCCCGATAGCGTAGGTTCAGACCTATCGGATCAAGCTTTTGATGAATATATAGAAAGCAAAGAATATAAAGATCTTTATGAAAAAAACTATCCTGCGAAAAAGGTAGAAGTAAAAATAGACCCTAACCAAATCAAGAAAGATTCTAAGAACGAACCAGTAGGAAGAGTTGGTTCAGAGAATGTTCCTGATCGTGTGGTTAAAAAATATAGAGAGCGTCCTGTCTTAAATGCTTCTTGGCTTTATAACGAATTAAACGGTTTAAATACTGGTAAAGATTTTAGTCCTGAATTAATTAAGTTTGCAGAAAGAGCTAAGACATCTCCAGAGCGTTACTTATTAGAACAACTAAGATTTTATAAAGGGCCAAAGAATGAATATACATTTGATCCTGACGGTTCAGTAAGAAAATATTTAGAGAGTGTTATTAACGGCAAGAAATCAACTGATCAAGCCTCTTTAACCTATTTCAATAAGGCAATAGCTAATGCAGTATCACCGGGGCCGGGTGACTGGATGCTCAATATGGTATTTGGTGGGCCAGTAAGTGCAAAGCCTGTAAGTGCTGCAACTGGCTTAACAGAAGGAACCAACGAACAAAGGATGATAGCTGCTTATAACTTAGCCAAGAAGTTAGGTGCTAAGTATCCAGAGGTTGTTGCTGCTCAATTCGCACAAGAATCTGGTTTCGGAAACAAGCCTAGCGGTACTAATAATTTCTTTGGATTAAAAGCCTTACCGGGAACAAAAGGAAGTTTAGTTAATACAGAAGAGGATGATGCTAGTGGTAAATCAAAAAAAGTAAAAGCTAAATTTATTGACTTTGATACTCCTGAAAAGTCTTTTAAATACGTCATAGACAAATGGCACAAGGATTATAAAAGTTTCACAGGAGTTGAATCAGGCAAGGATATGAAAGAAGTTACAAAGCTATTGCAGCAACAGGGATATTCCACCGATCCTAATTATGCAAAACATCTACAAACTCTTGTCAAAGAGTATTCCACCGGAGGTTAATCATGTCACTATTTAATTTACCAACTCTTGAAAAAGAAGAGTTACAAGACATACAGCCTTCTGAAATTGAGTTTCCTGAAAGAAGAGAGCAGGCTAATAAAAGGGCAGAAGAAGATGCTGGAGTATTAAAGCCATTAGTTCAGTTTTATAACGTAGGAACCTCACCAGACATGAATGTAGGTGCAGGGTTAGGAGGTGTTGTTAATGGAGTAAGTAAACTTACAAACTCATTAGGAGATGTTCTATTTAAAAACAAAAGAGGAAGTAACCCTTTTGAATCATTCATGGAAGGGATGTTGGTTGAAGGAGAGCTTCAAAGAAGAGGTGATCTTGTAGATACATCTGACGCTTGGTTGATTTCAGATGACGTAAGACGATCATTTAGAAAGCCAATGTTTGATGGTAAGAAAGGTGGATTAGTACCCGGAGATAAATTAGGTGTTACTCCTGCTGATGAATTTGCATTGCCTTTATCGGGTGAAGTAGCTGGAGAGGCTATAGGTATTGGATTAGGATATGGAGTCCTTAATAAAATTAAGCAGTCAGCTTTCTTTGCCTATAACGCAAAAAGATTTAGGAATGTTCAAGCAGTTAAAAATATTGCAGTAGCAGCACAAGGGACTGGTACAAAAGCAAAAGCAATTAGGACAGGTATTAAAGGAACTCAGTTCGCATCAGAAGCAGCCTTTGAACAGTTTTGGGCCAACCCTTTTCTTGATCACGACAATGGAAATTTCTTAGATATATTCCCCGATAATCAAGTCTTTCGATTATTAGGTCAACAAAGAGAAGGAGATAACTACCTTCAAAAATTCGGTGGAAGTCTCCCAGCTAATACGGGGGCAGTTTTACCTGTTATGGGTTTTGGGGCTGCAATCAAGCCATTAAGAAAGGCAATGTGGACAGATGGTATTGGCTGGGTTGATGATTTAGGAAAAGCCGAAATAGAGCCTTATATTCCACATATCAATAAGAAAGATCCATTAGCACTACCTGAATATAGAAAAGGTGGTGATTTAACTACATCTGAAGCTGGCCCTATTGTTCCAGCCGAGAAAGACGGCGCAATGGTTAAGACACCGGGAGGTGCAATTACTAAATACGACTCAGCAATAAGTAGAAGCCTTGACGAACAAACACAAATAAATCAAGTCAAAGAGCAAAGGGAACGCCTAAAAAACATGGGCTTGACTGAGATTGGAGATGGGAACCAATTAGAACTATCAGTAGGAAAAGTTGTTGAGCCGGAAGTCAAACTAGCTATAGAAGATATAAGAACACAAAGAAATGCACTAATCAGACGAGCATCAGAAACAGGTGAAGACATATCAAAAGAGCTTGATGAATTAGATATAAGGCAACAACAAGTTTTAGATCAAGGTCTAAGTGGTGCAGCAGATTCAGAGCTATTAGGAACTACAAGACAATTAGATCTACCTGACCCAAGACCCGAAGTAGATTCTTATCTTGCGAACTTAGATGAACTTAGTGATGACCAATTAAGAACTCTCTTTGGTCAGGTTTCTGAACCGACAAGAAGAAAACAGCAACTTGAAACGATTCAGATAGAAACAGATAAAGTCGCTGCTATTACAGCAAAGTTAGATGAGATTCAAAAAAAGATAGATTTAGGAAAAGATCAAGGAGGATATACATCAGTAGGGGGCAAGCGTCAGTTAACTAAAGTCCAAAAAGAACTAGAGATAGCACAAGGAAATTTAGACAAATTAAAAGAAGCAAATCAGGTCAAACGTCCATTGGTAGGTGATCAACTTGAATTTATTTTGGATGAGGGTGTTGCACCAGATTCACCAGCATCAAGAGGTGATTGGTCTGATAAAGAATTTGATTTCCAGAGAAGAGCGTTTGACGATGAGAAAGGTTTAAATCGTTTTATTGCAGCCCTTGATCGTGCATTTGGACATGAATGGATAGATCAACCAGTAGAACGAATTGGAGATATGTTGAATGTTTTAAATCTTGGAAAGGTTTTAACTGAAGAAAGCGTCAAGAAAGCAGGAAGAGATATAAGTGCTTTAAATCCTTTAGCAAGACAACTACTTGAGAAAGCAAGAGAACTAAAGAAGAAAGGCATCAACATTAAGCCTGAACCAAAGACAAAGATTCAACCACCAAGCTTAGAGCAAACGGAATACTACAGAGAACTGTTATCTGAACTAGGAAGAGATGATTTGAGATCTATTGCTGCACCTTCTAACAGCCCAGAGATTGCTGCAATTATTAAACAAAGAACAGGTCGAAGAGTTTGGTCAGCTAAAAAGCAGGACATCATTAACGCTTTTGTCGAGTATTACGAGAAGTCTGGAAGATTTATAGAACTAAATGAGGTAAAACAACTTGATTTAAAACTTGGTGATACACGTTCAACCACACCTTTAACAAGATTGGTTGATGATGATGGAACGGTAAGTGTTCAACCTACAGGTGAATACATTCCTAGAGGAATGGGCGCAGATGCAAGAGAAACAATGAAGGCAGATATTTTAAGAATTGCGATTGAGAATGGAGAGATCCAAGCACCAAGAACACCATTACCTGATGTTCCTACAACGAACTTCAATCAAAGTTCATTTATTGATGACCTCTTATCTGATGAGTCAGGACAGATGGCATTGCTTTATGCAACTGACCAATTACCTACATATAAAGCAGGAGGTAAAAACGCAGGAGCTTTAATTGAAGAGATGAGATTAAGAGGTGAATATCTACTGAAAGATGAGTTTGGAAGGAAGGCAGTTAGAGAAGCACAGTTAGCGTTAGAAGGATGGGACACAATGACATGGGAACAGAAGAGATCACGACTAGGAGATATATATATTTCTCAATGGGGATCTAATAAATTCAATCCAGAACTAGAAATAAAGCAATCAAGAGATTCAAGTATTTATAAAGATTCAACTGAATTTAAGTCTGAGTTAAAAGCCACTCCTCCACGAAAACCAAATACTTATAGTCAGGTCTGGACTCCTGATGGCCCTGTGCCGAAGGAGGTGGCAAACAAACCCAAACCACCAGAGGTAAAAAAAGCAGAGAAAAAGGTTGACACCAGCCGCACTAAAGAGATCAACACAAACAGCACACAAAGAAAACTTGATCTCGCTGCTCTTCGCAAACAGCGTGAAGACTTACTAAACAATTCCAAGGGGGCTAACTGCTAATGACTGATTGCAACAACATCAACAATAACCTCGATGCAATTGAGGCAGAAATCAAACGCTTAGAGGAACTTGAAGCCAAGGAACTAGCTGAACTTGAATCAATCAAAAGCAAAGGGACAACAAAAGGAGTTAAGAGAACGCTTAGGGATATGGAAGGAAATGATATGACTATCAATAGTAAGGATTATTGGGAACAAGTAGAAAAAGACAATATTGCGATGGGAACTGATGATGTTAAAAACTTAGTTGAGGAAGGCTTTACAAAAGGAATAAAGCCAAAGGGTTCAGCAGGTCGAATGATTAACTATGGTCAAATCCCACCAACAGAAGAAAACCTTGCAGGATTGTTAGAAGTCTTAGGACTAAAGAGAACAGAGACAAAAAAGGGCGTTGAACTAATGCGTCCCTTTACGCAACAAGCAGCATCACAAGCAGCAATTTCTATTGCCAAAACAGAAGGTGGTGATCCTGTTGCTTTAGGCAAGATGTTGAAAAACAAGCTTAGAGGGATAGATCAATTACCAATTAATGTCTATACAGCAGCGAGATTAAGAAGGGAAACATCTATGGCATACGCTGATGCTTTAGATGAAGTTTCCGATCTAATTGAATTTGGGGCAGTCACACAAGAAAAACAAGGGGAGCTTGCAAACATTGGAAAATGGGCGCATTTCTTTGAACAAATTGATGCACAAGCGAGAAGGAAATTAGGACAGGCGTTTAGGGGTCTTCAATATACTGATGGTTCGGAAAGCATAAGAATGTTAGATCTTGAAAAAGATGTTGCTGCTTTGACTTGGGATGATGTCAGTGGAGGAAGCTTGCTTGCTCAAGTTACTGAACATATTCATAAAGGAGATGTCCAAAAGTTAAAACAACTTGCAAGAGCAAAACGCCTTAGTGGATTACTAGAAGCTCCTGTTAATAGATCTGATTTCTGGACAGAGTTTCATGTAATGAATCAATACAGAAAAGATGGATTGTTTAGCGCAATTGGTTCATGGGGTATAAGAAACCCAGCATCAACAGCAGTTAGTTTTTGGTATGGCATGGTAGATGTTGTCGAAGGTGGATTGCGTATTGGTGTTAAGGATGAATTAAAAGCATTTGGCATGGGTGCAAGAGCCGTTTTAGATGCTCAGTCTCAAGCATTTATGAACGCTAGAGATGCTTTTACTCAAGGTCAGGCAAGGATGGGTGGAAGGAATGTAAAAGAAATATCCCCTGAAATTCTGGCTGAAAATAAAGCTTTTGTAGAAGGTTCTTTTGATAAAAGCTACAACCTCATTTTTGGTGAAGAAGGAATAAACCCATTCAAAGGTCAAGCGAACCCCCCTACGAAAGCACTTGCTCTAAATAATTTGGTTTCTGCTTCTTGGCGAAAAGTCTTAGGTGATGTTGTTGAAAGAGAGGCTGGTAAAAGAGGAGTAGAAAATCTTACAGCAGGATATTTGCCAAGCTTTAGAGCTTTAAATACTTTTGATGAATGGTTAAGAACAACTACTTTTGCATGGAAAACCAAGCATGAAGCGGCTGTTAGATCATTAGAGGAAGCCCAAGACTTAGTGAAAAATAAAATATTAGATCCTAAAGATGTTGATCAATTTGTTATTCAAAATTCAGAAGAACTTTTAGAAAATGCTGTATTTAGCGGAAAGATGAGTGATGATGATTTGATCAAACTTAGAAGAGAAATAGGAGTGCCATTAGGAGAAAATATGGATAATGCGACCTTAAGATTAAAGATGTTTAATGATCTTAAAGGAGTTCCAAATTTATCAGATGAGTTTGGAAAATTAGGAAAAGAAAGAACTGATGATGTTACTTTTACAAAACAAAGAAAAGACCCATTTAATGTTGGAGTTTCAATAGCTCGTCAGCAGCCAGCAGTCGAATTTATGCTTCCTGTATGGCGTGTTTTATCTAATGGTTTCATGTGGGGAGTTAAAGCAGATTTCCATGCAAGCTTAGTAAAATTAGGAATAGATGAAATAGCAGCTAAAACAGGCAAAGTAACAGCAGAACAACTAAGACAACAAAGAGCTATTGCCATTGTTAATACTTCATTAATGGGTGCAAGCTTGGCTTTGTGGCAAACAGGAATATTAAAAGGTGGATTGTCATTCAATCCAGAGGAAAGACAAAGAAGAATGAATAACAAAGAAGTCCCTTATTCGATTAATGGCTTTGGATTGTCTTCATCAGGAAAAGGTGTTGATTTTATGGATATGATGTTCTTAAATATTGATGTATTGCAAGCACATTACGAGGGACTAATTGATACTCCAAACTTAAGTGAATGGATGTTAAAGATAGCAGATGCTTATAGAAAAATGTTATCGAATAAAGCTGGCATGTATCAAATAATTAATTTCGGTAATTTGATAAATAGTGATACAAACAATGTAGATGCAGCTAGATTCTTTGCTCAAAGTAGTAATGGCTTATTCCCCCTTGGCCCTAGTGGACTATTAGGGAATATTTCAAGAGCCACCAGTGATCCTAATGAACAGGTAACACTAAGAAGATTTCCATCAGCAGAAGAATTAAGAGCAATTGAAACTGATGAGATCTATATAAAAATTGCACCAGTAGTTAATGGATTACAACAATTAGCAGAACAAGCCAATAAAAATATTCCATTTATGAATCAAATATTTAAAGCACCAAGGATTAACAAAGACTGGAAGTGGCAGAAAGTAGAAAGACCATTGGGATTACCTGTTGATCAAGCGACCCCATTCATGCCAGTTAAAACGCCTAATGATCCTTTATATAGATGGGAAGCCAAGCATGGATTTGGAATGAAACCACGACCAAGCAATGAAGTTGCTGGTGTGACGATGCTGAACGATGAAGAAGAAACCTATAGAGAACACATGGCAACAGTCGTTGCTTCAATACCTGCCTATAACGTCATCGGCCCAAAATCACAAACAATCATGGGTGATATTGATAAGTATGTCCAAGGTCGAAATTTAATTGATGCGTTAAGAAAACTAAGTACAGATTTTGAATATAACCAAAAACTTTCAGAGCCATATAGCCCAAGTCTTACAACACCAAGCAACCGGAATAAGACTTTAGGACAAAGGAAGGATGGTATTGGAAAGGGAGTTCAAAGAGAAATCTATGAACCTTATAACGCAATTGTTAGTTACTATGACAAGCTTGGGATTTGGCACATGTATAAAAATTCACCATCTTTCCAACAGAGGTACAACGCAATGATTGACGGAGAGAACCAAAATATCCAATTGTATATTGAGAACGAAACTCCTCTAGGAGTAAGCCGTCAATAAGTAATTATTGGAATCAGACTAGAAATCCGCTAAGATAAGACTGCACTTGTGTAGAATATCGTGCCACAGTCATACCAAGAGCATAATGGTGATAATTCCACCCATACATATACTATTGCTTTTGGGTCTGGAACTACAAAATATTTAAAACGAGAGCATATCAAGCTTTATTACGGTAGAGATCGTGTCGCTGGAACTCAAACTAATACCTTAACTTTAGATACTGATTATGTTTATGTAAGTGAATTTGTTATCAAATTAATTGGGTCAACGCTCAACACAGGTGTAACGGTAGGAGATCCATATCCATTAGCGAGTGGAAGAAAGCTAACGATTGAAAGAGATACACCGCAAGATTCTTTATTAGTTCCTTGGGCTGATGGATCCCAGTTAACAAAGGAGGCATTAGAGACTTCTAATCTACAAGTATTGTTTGGACAACAGGAAGAAGCTGATAGTGGATTATTAAATTCAACAGAAGCTAGAGCTGCTACTACTGCAAGTAATACAGCAACATCGAATGTTGCCACACTGACAGCCAATCCTATCTTTTCAGGAAACTTTGGATCTACGGCGATAAGTGTTAATGACTCTACAAATATCAATCTTGGTAGCTCTGGTAGCAGTGATTCATCAATTTCTTATAACGGTGCTGGAAGTGGTGCTCTAGATATAGATACTGCTGGTCAGTTCAGCGTTACGTCAACTGGAAATCAAAACTTTAAAATAGGTTCAACTCTACGTTTAGCTCTTATAGATTCAAGTGTAGATAGTGCAGATGGAATTTATTGTAACTGGCCAGTCGTACCAGGATTGAATGATACTTATGACTTAGGTACAGACGATTTTGAATGGAGAGATATATATATTGATGGGACGGCTTATTTAGATACTGCTGATATTGGTTCTATAACAGGTGATGCCATAGTAACCTCTGGAGTCTCAACTAGTGATACTAAGGTCTATTCAGCTAAACGTACTGAAGATTTATTCTTAAGGCAAGATAATACAGAAACATTAGCGTCTGGAGTAGAATGGGCTGCTAATGACACAACTGTTGCAACGACTGGAGCTATAGATGCTCGTGTAAGAGGTCTTATAACAGATGTAGGTGGATTTAGACCTATAGCAAATGAAGCGTCTTTCCCTACTACAAATCCTGACCCTGATGATAATGCTGGAACGATTGTTAGTATCACAGCTTTAAGTGCTACTAGGACAGCTTCTGGTACTAATTTAACTGCTGGATGTCAAACAACTACTGGTACACAAGTTACAATTACTGGATGTCCTTCTGGACAAGTCTTTCAAGCAGGTTATGGATTATTAGTTGAAACAACTTCGACTTTAAACACTTATACATTCGTACGTTATTTAGCTGATACAAGTAGTGTTGCTACTATTTCTACTAAAGCTAGTGAGATAGGACTGCTTGGTACGGCTGCTGCTATAGAAGATTTAGGAATATTAGGTACTGCTGATGTTGTAGCTGATATGGCCATCTTAGGTACAACAGATGTTGTAGCTGATATGAATACTTTAGCAGTAACTTCTGTTGTAAATAATATAGCAAGTGTAGCTAATGTTTCAGGTTCTGTTGACGCTATAGGTTCAGACTTAGCTAATAATTACGCTAATATAACTGACTACGGTGCTATCACTGGAGCTGTTTCAGCTACTAGTGGGACTTCAGATATAACAACAGTAGCTGATTCAATAGCTAATGTTAATGCTGTTGGGCCTATTGCTGCCAACGTAACTACTGTTGCTGGAATTAGTTCAAACGTAACAAGTGTCGCCAACAATGCAACTAACATCAATACTTGTGCAACCAATATTAGTTCAATAACAGGAGCTGCTACACAAGCTACAAATGCAGCAGCTTCAGCGACAGCAGCAGAAACAGCTAAGACGGCTGCTGAAACTGCACAAACCGCAGCCGCAGCTTCAGCCACCTCAGCAGCATCGAGCGCATCAACATCTACAGCGCAAGCTGCTATTGCTACCACTCAAGCAACGAATGCAGCAGCCAGTGCAAGCACAGCTAATACACATCAACTAACTGCTAAACAATGGAGAGATGATGCGTCAGGAATAAAAACTCAAGCTGAATCGAATGTCTATAACTTGTCTGGTAGCGTGAGTTCTCATACAGCATGGGGAAATATAACTGACATAGGAACAACTCATTTTTCATCTGAGTCTGGAAATATCTTACTAACCATGACTAAAGGAAGTGCAGTATATGACTATGGAGCTGTTGCGTAAATGAACAGCTATATCAACAATTATCGAGTGAAATTATTACCGTATAGCTACGGTTAAATTTTGCCTTTACTCACTTTTTAATCATGGCAACTCAGGTTCAATTCAGAGGCGGTACTACTACTGAACATGCTTCATTTAATGGAGCAGCAAGAGAAGTAACTGTCGATACTACAAAACAAACATTAGTCGTACAAGACGGTACAACTAATGGCGGCTATCCACTAATGAGGGAGAATGGCACCCAAAGTCTAACTACTACAGGAGATGTCTCTATAGATTCGGATAGTTCCAAGTTAAAGATAGGAGACGGTGAAAATCTTCAAGTATATTTTGATGGGTCTCATTCTAGGATTCATAATGATACAGGTCATTTATTAATTGAAACCGATGCAGCATCTGCCATTGAAATTAATAAAGGTGTAAGTGAAAA
>MDTG01272038.1_pt1 | contig 11678 bp, 1 predicted proteins | sample 811421 | NCBI WGS metagenome assembly MDTG01 (sample SAMN05326645, study PRJNA326480) | marine metagenome | isolation source: seawater | place: Pacific Ocean: South East | collected 2011
GGCCAGAAGCCACAGTAGCATGTGGATTTGCTCTAGTTAAAACATTTGGATCGTGGTCAGGGCTTATTGTCTGTCTAAAAGCAGCGCCAGAAGGAGGATGTAAATCTGGATCAAATGAATCTCCATCCTTCATTTTTTCAACATAAACATTCTTATTGCTTAGACCACCATCTAAACCTCTATTATAACGAGTGTTTACGCTGTGTGCATTAGCATCAAAATAATTACCCTCACCAGATGGAAAAATTCCACTTGGATTTTGAATCTTTTTTTGATCGTCTGTAAGTTCGGTAAACTGTGTCATGTGTCTAACTCATATGTCCAATCTAAATTTAAACTATATGCTCCAGTTTTTGGGTTCCAACTTTCAGTCGGTGGTGATAAAAAGTATTTTCTTACCCCCGGCTCATTTGCTGGACTAGCTTGTATCACAAGATTTCTTAACTCTGTTCTTATTGGTTCATTGATGCTGGGTTTTAATAAAACTAAATCAGCTCTTTGATCACCATATCCTACATCTGTATAATCTAATACCATGTCTATAGCTAGACTTCTTGAATACTCTGTTCTGCCACCTACATGTTGCAATATGGGGCCAGTAGCTCTACCAAGAACTGGTATTATCGCATAAACATCGCCCGGATATGTATCATTAATACTTATACCTTCAGATAAAACTCCTGTAAAAACATTAGCCGGTCTATTATTAAACTGTAAATTATATGTAAGTTCGCCATTAATTTGGTTACTGCCCAAACTAATGCTAACAGGTTGAGAGTTTAAAGTTTGCTCTGTTAAATTATTTACTCTTTTATATATAGGACACCCAACACCAAACTTACCATTATTTGATATATCTAAATATGTTGATCTAGCATTTTGATAAGCTATCGGGGTTGGATCAGAAGGATCGTGAATTCCGCTAGGAGTCTTTTTACTTACACCTCTTAGCGATCCATCTATGCTAACTTGAACAAATGGGTCATCTGTTGAGGTTTGTATGCTTACATTGTAAGTTTCCAAAGCTCTATTATCACCGCTAGCTAATAACCAGCTTTCTGAAATACCATATGTGCCATCAGTTTTATTTATACTTTCACTACGAGTATGATTATATGGATTATATGATGATATATTTATTAATCCAGAGCCATAAGATCTAGCTATACCCTCTAAGGGGTTTGGATATTGATCCTGAGAATTGTTGGCATTAAAAACTACAGCCTTTAGGAAATCTCTAGCTGATTCCCAAGAGCTTACACGGCTTACGGTAGCATCGCCACTAGAAAAATATTGTCTACCAGTAGCAGAAAGATTTCTTGTCAGTCTATAAGCTCTAGGTATTACTTCTTCGTTTTCTGAAATTGATCCAAATGTATCATCAACTTCTATAGACCAATCATCACTATAAGAATCTACTAAGCCTCCAGAAGCATTAATAACGTCTTGTAAAGTTTCACCTTCGCCAAAACCACCGCCATTTATTTTGCCATCTCCGTCATACAAAACAGGCGCTGTCATAGTAATACTATATCGACAGATATCTAGAAACACGCCCTCTTCAAAGGATACGCTGTCTACAATTGGCTGAAACATTATACGGTCTGGTCTAGACTCATCTTCTGGAGCCATAGATCCAATTGAAATAGTTAAAAACTCTTTTGCAAATAATTCTCTAATAGCATTCTGTTTAGCTAATATAGCGTCTAAACCTTTGTAATCACTATCAGTATTTATGATAGTTTGATTAGCGGGATTAGTATCGTCATTTGCAAATTTAGTGCTAAGAGCGTCACCATCTAATGTTGTAATTGGTGAGCCAGCGTGAGCTATGATAGTGCCATTAAAAGTTATAGAATAGCTAGAACCTAGATTCATTTCCTTATTTCTAATAGGATTTTGGCTAATAGACACCAACGGCGTTGGTCTTAAGAAATACGAGGTTCCAGTATTATCTGTTATTGTAATCATATTTTTTTCCTATTTATGCTATTACGGTGCAGCAGTTGTGGTAGTAGTGGTTGGATGGTGCAAATATAATGGCAAGCCGGATGGAACTCCAGATACACTTTCCACTGGTGGCGCGTTAGCATACAGTCCTAAGCCACTATTTAATACACGACCGTCAGACTTTTCAACAAATAAATTCATAGATCCACTAGCTTGTGGGCCTAATCCACTTGTGTAAAGCCTTAACAAGCCAGTTTCTGGTATTCCAAATACATAATTGCCAGTTATTTCGCTAATAAATGGTCTGTGAGTTATAAATCCTCTAGACGAAGGATCATGTCCAGATGCTTCTAAGAATATTTCTCCATCTACGTTACTATAAATTATACCACTACTTTCAACTACTGAGCTATATTGCCCAGAAGCTACTCCACTATTAGAGAAATTTAACTGTATAAAATCTGTATGGTTTGGATCTGCTCTATTTATACCAGAATCAGAAAATACTTTAGCTTCTAATGTTATCCTAGAATCTGCTGTGGTAACTTCTGGCCTTCTTAGGGTGGCATCGGTAATATATACTGCACCAATGTTAATTCCAGAATTTCCATCTGATGTTATATGATTACCACTGGTGGCAAATTGATGTCTGGGCGCACCAGCCGCTATAACATAGTCACTATCTGTTCTAGAGGGTATAAATTGATAAACAGAAACATTTGCTCCAAAGTTATCATTTTCTGTGCCTGAAACAGTTACTATTGGGAATGATCCAACATAGTCTTTTTGGAACCTAGACTTGTAAGAAACTGGTGTAATTTTCTGAGTTTTTACCCATCCCTTTGTTTTTGTATTCCAATCAGAAACTTTTTGTTCAAATGTGTAAATAGCACCAGCATTTAAGACTGCATCTACACCACTACCAAGAGAATAGAAAGTATTACGAACTCCAGATTCTCCTAAGTCATAAACATTTCTAATTGGAATATCGACAGAGTTATTGAAAGCTTTATGATTAAACATACCACTTAAAGTTCCCCTGTTATTAAATATCATTTCTTCAAAGTTTCCAAAATCATGCCCCGGTGCGCCAACTACTAATAGATCATTCCAAATATCTAAAGATCTACCAAACATATCAGTTGTAAATGAGCTGTATCTTAAATCATCTATAGTGTAACTATTTGTTCCAAGAGACGTTGAGGCATTCGACGCTGCTCTTTCATCAACTCCGTCGAAACATAAATCTTGACCAACATTAATACTAGCTGGTCTAATTTTTTGAGGGGCAGACCAATCTTTTGCTTGTACTTCAATGCCGTAATCTGATAATACTCTTGCGCCTTTGTTAAATATGTAAACAGATCCAGCTCCACCACCATAGCTCAAAATTGTTCCAGAAGGCTGTTCATATCTTGCAGTGTTATCAGATACATCAGTCCATTTAGGACATTTTTCTTCTGAGAAAGCATCAAATGGAGAACCTACAACAAGATTTTCACCACGAAGAGCTATAGAATATCCAAACAAGTCGCCCGGATATCCAGAGGGCAATTTGTCAAAGTCTAAATAATCATATCCCTTGTCTGTAAGCAATTGTGGTTTTTGTCCATAGTAAGCATCACCATACATAGTTCCATCAACAATTCCGCTGAATTTTGAAGTTCCACCATATGTATATTGTTGTTGATCAAAAGCTCGTATTAAACCTAATTTTTCTCTTTGTACTGCTTCTTCAAGCTTTGGAGGGAATCCTTGCACGGTAAGATAACTTGGCCCTTTACCAATGTCAACAGATTTAAGTTTGATAGGACCAAATCTTTTCGTTTCAGGATCAAAACGGAAAGCACCACTATCAAGAACATCACTAAAAGTATTCATAGGCAATCCAGAAGTAGGCGTAGTTCCATCTCCAGCAAATCTAATCATTAATCCTGAATTTCCAGTTGAATTAAAGTATTTATGTGGGCTACCTTTTATTGGAGCCGTCAACTTAGTAACAATATTATAGTCTCCTATTGCTTGATTAAGATCGCTCGTATCAACAGGTATATCTGCTTCAAAAGATGTTGGAGACAAACTTTTTATAAATTTAATAACAGATTTTCTTATTGCATTATTTTCATCAGCTACTCTCTTTCCTTGAATCATGCTAGCATCCGAAATAACTGTTATTCTAGATCTAGCATACCCAACATCAAATGGTTTTTGGAAATATAATTCTTGTGCAGCAACAACTGGACCATCAGCTATTGGTTTAGGGCCGGGAGGATTATTAAAATCTAAATCTTGACAGAGTGTTGACGGACAGTATTTAAAACTATCCGTGCTAATTTGTCTAAAACCTTCTTGTACTAAGGTTGATGCTGGCTTTCCGGGTATAGTAATTTCTGTTTCACCCATAATTGGACGAGTGGTAAATCTTTCACTAGATCCTATTTTTGCTCCAGATATTCCAACAATTCTATGGGTAGCTGGTGGAACTCTATAGCCACCTTCTATTAGATCAAAAGCCACAGCTCTTGAAAGATAAAAACTAATATCAGTTACTCCAGAAGGTATAAATACATCAAAAGCTTCGTGCATTACTGATCCAACTTGGAACCTAAATGGAGTTCGTCCAAAGAATAAGTCATCTCTGTCTTCAGCTAATCCTGCTCCAATAAAATCTCCGAGCGCTGGATAAGGAGCGTCACTAGCGGCTTCATAGTTAGGTATAGGAACGCTTGTTGTTTCATTTGTTATATTACCGAAAAAGTCTACATTTTCTTTTACTTCTGGGTCTTCTATTTTAGTGAAAGTTCCACTACTTTCAAACGAACCCCAAGCCCCTGCACAGTTAGAAACTTTTATGCCTAAGAAATGTGTTTCATGTGTTGAATGTGCTATACTATCTACAAATATTCTATATCCAGTAGCTTCAGTTACTGGGAAGTTTACTTTAGCAACACCAGTTTTAATCGAAGGACGACCTACAAGCCTAAAATTATCATCTTGAATCAAATTATCACTATTTTTATCTTGTTCTACTAAAGCTTCCCCACCCTTTGATATGTCAATTGGTGTTCCATTATAAAATATACCAGCGCCATTACTACTTGTTAGTTCATATGAATTGTCAGCCATTTCACCATTAGTGATAAAGCTTGTTGGTCGAATTGGTGCTGGAACATTTACTCTAGGTTGTTTTCCAGATAATCTAGCTTTTCTAAAATCTGACTGTGTAGCAAATCTATCAGCATTTTCAAGTTTCAAAGGTTTAATATTTAATTCAAGTTTTTCACAAAGATCTGTAACAGCGTTTGCTTTTTCAACCGGATCAAAAGAACCTCCTCCAGAATCAGAGTCAACGCTTTCTCCAAAGAAAATAAATAGTTTTCTATTACCTTTACCTAACCAAGATTTTAATATTGATAAATTAGAAGAGTCTATAAAGTTGCTAGTATTATTTATCATAAGACCATCATATGTAGATCTATTTATAGCATTTTCTAACTGTTTCTTAGATAAGTTATCTGTAAATAATGAACCAACATCATCAAATATAGTTCGTAATCCTGAATCAAATTCAAGAGATGTTCTGCCCGTCCAAGCGCCCATATTCGCAACATGATTTAAAGTTGGAGTGTTTATTCCACCTAATATATTAAAGAAAAATAACCTATTGAAATCAGCAACACCTTCCCCGCCAGAACGATTTAGGAAGCTCATATTTTGACATGCGAGATTATTTATTAAATATACTTCTGAGTTAGTATCTGCAAATTTTTCTTTTGCTACGGCGACAAAATGTGAAACATCAAAAGGAGTGGAAACTTTTTCTTCCTCAAAAGTACTTTCAGCAGCAAGTACAGAAGTTACATTATTAAATTCTACATGATTAAAATTATCAAATCTACTTTCACTCGCTGTTGGTCGTAAGTTGGTTTGCAAGAAATTGAAGTTATTAGACTCTGCTGACCAGAAGAAATCTGCTGTATCGCTGGCTTCGTCGGCAAAATCAAAACCTGCTGGAATTGTTTCAGATCCAATAATTACAGGAACTGTTACTTTCCTGTCAGGGACAGCTGGTATTGTGCTAGTAGTTTTAAATCTTTCGGCAGCAGCTAGAATTGGTATAGGCTCAAAACCAGCAAGAGGCATTTCGCTTATTGGCTTGGGATTTCCAGTGCATCCATAATGCGGCTTTTGTGCAGTTCCAAAAAGTAAAGCCAGATTTTCTGGATACGCAGTATATCCACCTTTATCTGTTGGGCAACCTTCAAACCACTGCGCCCTCATGTCACCCATGTGTTTCAATGGCATTTCACATTTACTATTTAGATCTACATAAGAAGGAAACTTGCCAAGCTCTTGTATGTCTGTAATATCTTTTTTCTTTTGGCAACCGTATACCTTATTAAAGCTTTCATTATTTGGATAAAAGAATTTAATATCAGCAACTCCTGACGCAAATAAATCAGTACCATAAACAAAACTTGCTGTTGTTCTAGTAGGCACAAATGATTCAATAACATTAGGATCATCTTCTGAATATGGTTCGTCATCAGTTCGATTAGATCCAATTAAGGCTTCAAAAGAATTTCTAGCTGAGACAACTGCTAGTCTAGAGCCTAGTTTTCTCAGTAAATTGTTGACAATTTCATTGGTCTTGGCATATGCTCCACCTTGTTCAAATTCTGGATCATCAGTGACAAGAACTAAATGTCTATCACCAAGACCAAGATAGTCTTGAATGTTTTGTAATATTTCATCGCTAAAGTCTAATTCAGGAGTAATAATAAATACAGTTTCGGCCTCATTTGGAATGTCAACTTCTGCTTCAGAAAGCCTAGTAAATGTTTTGTTATCCGTTGCGAATATAGCTGGCATATGATCAAATAATATTGCTCCATCATTTTCAATATTTAAAGCTCTATGTTTATTTCCTAGTCTTGTATATTCTACTACCGTGCCGTTTGTAGGATAATATTTTCTAGACTCTAAAACAGTAACAGAACCCGCATTTACAGAAGATCTCCAAAAATGGTCAAATTGAATATTAGGTCGCCACCACAATTCCATGTCATTAAATTGACTATGAGGAAAACTATCGGTTGGAGCGCCAGCGGCAACCATGCTACCGTCTTCATTAACCGCAACACTATAACCCAACCTTGGAGTTGGGATAAATTTTTCTAAAAGAAAATCCCATTTATCTGAAGCAGGAATCATATCAGATTGTGCTAAACTATTAATTTTTATATACGCACTATCTGCTGGGCCATGCTCATGTTTTTCATATCTTCTAAGTGTCATTTTGCCACTAGCATTTAAATCTTGATAAATACTAAGCCTTGCTGCTGGGCCTCCAACTTGCGCTACTAAATCGTTATACCTGTTTTGAAAATCTCTAATGTAACCAGCTGGATGATCTTTAGGACCATCTGTATTTAACCAATCTCCAACATATGCTTCTGGGGCGTAACCTTTATTTTTCTGCCAAATCTGCAAGCCTTCGTTAGTGTATGGAGAACCAATAGCTATTATGTTTGCATCGTCACTGATAGCAACAGCATGACCAAATCTATCAACACCAACAGTATTTGAAGTTTCTGGAGAGCTAATTTCTTGAACTACATTCCATTCTGTTTTGTTAGTTTCGTTGGTTTCTTGTCTCCAAACGAAGACTGCACCACCACTCGCAGGGTTAATATTGAATGCATCTACTTCTTTCCTAAATTGTCCAAGATTATTTGCAAATAATGCAAAATCTCCATTGTTAAATAATCTTCCAGTATCTAAAACATTGTTAAGTAAACTAGTAGATGTTTGAACCCAGTTTAGCCCAAGTTTATCTTTCTTTTCAAAAACAGATCCAGATCTAGGTTGATTAAATATATCAACAACACCACTGGCTAAAGAGTATTCTTTATACCAATCGGTAAACTTGTCTATTGAAGTTCCTAAAACCTTTTCACCCATCGAAAAACTATCATCAATATAAATACCTATGATTGGTGGTATATTATTATTTTGTTTTGTAGCATCGTAAGGGAATATGCCACTGGTAGTTCCATGAAAAACTTCTTGTATTTGGTTAAATATTTGATTGTCTTTTTCATCGTATGCTGCTATTTGTTCTAGCGAGCCTCTTCTGACAGCTCTAGATCCGTGATGGCTAATAGCAAATTTTTTCACAAACGGTTCAGCTTCTGGATCTTGGATGTCTACAACATTTAGATTAGTTCTATCTAAAACTGGCTCTAAAATTATTACTTTGGGATTTAATTTAACTGCTGGATTAGCAAAGAATTTGTAAGTAATATTGTTTTTCTGTATTTCATCTACTATATTTTTATATGAAAATGTAACTGGAATTCCATTTCTAACTTCAGTTATAGTTTCTGTAAACGGTCTTGCGAATACAAGCAATGCAATATCTACACCTGAAGTTTCAATATCTGAGAAAGTTCTACTAAATCTACCACCGGGAGCGCCAACGACAGCAGTGAGTTCCCCAGAACAAGAGATATCAACTGAATATCCCATATTTCTATCTTCTTGACCCACATTCCAGTTAGTAATTTGAGCATTGAATTCAAGTTCTTCATCATCTGCTTCTGGAACAAAATTACTAAGTGATGTTGTAAAGTAATCTCTCCGTGTTCCCGGTGGAAGGACTAATCTTTGTTCTAAAGAGAATCCAGCTTTATCATCTTGTTCAGACCAATCAAATCCGCTAGGAGCAGGATTTCTTTTATACAAGAAAGCTGCTCCAGCTTCTCCTAAATCATAATCATCTAAATCAGTTAGATGTTGATAAGGAGAACCAACGATCATATAGTCGCCTTTGACTTTTACCGCTTTTCCAAATTCATCTCCAACATTTCTAAAGCTATCAGAAATAGATGAAGTGGCTCCACTAGCACCAGCTATACCATCAGCAATTATTTTAATACCAGAAAAATTAACGTCTTCATTAGAACCATACTCAAGTTGCAATTCTCTAGGTACTTCTTTTCTTTCATCACTACCAGTAACTCCAAAAATGGTTATATTATAAGGAGCGTCTGGTATAAGACCTGTAAACTTACGTATACCATAATAATTGTTTTCGTATCCAACATCTGTTCTAAAACCACTAGTTGCAAGGTTGGTATATAATCTTTTTGCCCTAAAGATACCGCCTTCTACACAGTCTCCACCAAAAACTTCTCCATGAACTGTTATAGTAGGCTCATCGCACTGTTCTGTAGTTGTGCCACAAGCGCCAAAGCAAATTAAATCTACACCTCGTATTTCATCGTCACTTTCTAGATATGAATATCCATTATCAGCAACTGCAATGCTTTCACCAAAGTTTACATTAGTCCAATTAATTGTTTGTAGATTGCCTTCAGCTCCTAATACAGCTGGAAGGTAATTTTCTAAATACAAATTAAGAGCTGATGGAGATGATGCTGAGTTTATCACCCCTAGCTGTTCTCCACCGACTGTCATTAAATTCATGTTATTACTTACAATAGCTTGGTCTTCAGGACCAACAGTAATTAATGACATTGAGGAAGAGGCTGTAGATGTAAATGGTGGTACAGCATGTACAAATAAAGGCGTTAAAGAATTAGTAGCGATACCATTTTCTAGTAATTTGCCCTCAATAGCTAAATTTAAATTTCCACTAGCTACTGGTCCGATTCCAGTGCTAGCAGTAAATAATATCATGTCGTTTGTCAAATCTTGTGCAACTTTACCTTCTACAAATAAATTAATCGCAGGATTGTAAGACCACTCTTCAAAAGGATGACCAAACATGCCTTCAGACAAGATTCTACTTGGGTCAAAACCAATAACAACACTAGATCCAGCTGAATATAAATTTAGTCCTGAAGGATCATTTCCATCAACATGTGTTGAGAAAACTCCTGAAGTATATAAGAATAATCCAGAAGGTATACCAGAAACTAGCGGTACAGGCGTACCAACCGTAGAAAGATTTAACCCAGAAGGAACACCAGAGACTGTGTGCTTTGAGCTAATATAAAGATCTATCGAACCAGTTCTAATTGACTCACCACTAGCATATAAATTAAATCCACTTGCATTTACTATTGCTCCAGAGGCTAAAGCTTCATGTGCCTTTAAATTAATAGAGTGTAGCTTTATTGTAGAATCAAACGGTTTGCCAGATGGATAAGCCACATCATACTGTACAAACATTTTATCAATATCAGAAGATTTATATTTTTGTTTAAATTCTAATGTAGAGTTATCAGAAGAGAATTCAGCCCAAGGCTCTGAAGTGTCAATAAAATCGTCATATGTGAATGTGCTTTCAAGCTTTCTCCAACAACCGCTAATTGGAAGATAATGATAATGACGGTTTACTAATCCATAATTTTTAGTCTCATGTGTTTTAGGTTCAAACTGTGGGGCGTACAGGCTGACAATTAATTTAGCACCTTCTTTTTCATCGGGCCACACGACTTGATTATCTATACTATTTTCTATAATAGTCTCTATGCAAAGACCTTTTTCTTCAAAAGAATATCCTCTAGGAAAGTCTTTAGCAATTCTAGTAGTAACACCTTGCAATCTTTCCGAATCTCCATCTGGTATAGTTGCAATATCTAGTCTTAGCATATCATTTTCAAGCTGTGTATGATAAGCTAAACCTGAAGTGATAACTTCTCCACTTGGCAGTGTGCTATTTGTAATTTGTTCGTACCCACTACCATGATGCTTGATTCTAAAGTTTATGAAATCTGCACCAATTCTTTTTGTAAATCTATCATATTCGTGATTAAAATCACAAATACTAAATGCGCCCAGATGCCATTTGTCCACGTTTTCATCTACGTATGACCAAAATTTATTTCTGTCATTTAAATAAGTTTCTCCCGCATTCCAAAATTTAGCTCTATGACCATCAAAGAAACTTTCAGCCGTGGTCTGTTGCATGTGAGACAAACCGCTAGCTTCTACGATGTGGCTTCCACTAGCATTATAAGAGGATAATCCTATATCAGTAACAAAAGCGTTTATTCCAACACCAGACCCATGAGAATATCCAGCAATAATAGAACTATCGCCACTAGCCATGTCAAAGACAGAAGAACTAGCTCGTAAAACATTATAATCACCGCTTACAATATCACTGTCAACATATAACTTTAATCCACTACTTAAATTATCATTATATGTAAGTAATACAGATAGTGGATACTGGTAATTAGTATAATCTTGACTATCAAATATAGAGATAATATCACCGGCATTGCTTCTTGCCCTACCACATAAATGTCCACCGCTATATCCTAAAGTAAATTCTAAGTTCTTTCCATCATCCCATTTGGATAGCAGCACCCCAGAATTCCACAGGTTGTAAGAGTCTCCGCTTATGGTAACATCAGGAGAAAATCTAATGTAAGCCGAAAACCCGCTAGAAACTGGGATGCCGCTTCCAAAATCAATATTTCCATCTACGCCAGATATTCTAATTGCTCGGTCGAAAGAGTCTAAAATTTTACCGCTAATTTCATGTCCGTAAGGTGTCCAATCAATTGTCTTATAAGACCTCTGTTGCAGTGAACTTGGAAATAGCCCACTAGTATTAAATCTTAATCCAAGGTTGGTTATGATACTTTCTTCAATATTAGAATTAAAGAATCCGCTGACAGTGGAAGTTGAACTACCAAGAATGTCAGATAAAATAAAGTTGTCTGTATAATCATTGAAATTATAAAAAC
>MDTG01398146.1_pt1 | contig 11678 bp, 10 predicted proteins | sample 811421 | NCBI WGS metagenome assembly MDTG01 (sample SAMN05326645, study PRJNA326480) | marine metagenome | isolation source: seawater | place: Pacific Ocean: South East | collected 2011
AATTATAAGTAGGGCAAAATGAAAAGAATGCTAATAAACGCAACTCAAAAAGAAGAGTTGCGAATGGCCATGGTAGACGGCCAAAATCTATATGATTTAAATATCGAGCTACCCTCAAATGAGAGAAAAAAATCTAACATATACAAAGGCAAAATAACGCGTATAGAGCCCAGCCTAGAAGCTGCATTTGTTGATTACGGTGCTGATAGACATGGATTTCTTCCCCTCAAAGAAATCTCCAGCGAATATTTCATTAAAAATATTAAACCAGAAGTCAGGCCAAATATTCGTGATGTTATCAAAGAAGGTCAAGAGATTGTTATTCAAATAGATAAAGAAGAGCGCGGGAAAAAAGGTGCTGCTCTCACTACTTTTGTTAGCCTTGCAGGCAGATTTATTGTTTTAAAGCCAAATAAATTCAATTCTGGTGGTATTTCAAGACGAATTACCGGAGAAGAAAGAGAAAATGCAAGAAAATCGATAGAATCAATTAATATCCCCGAAAACATGAGTCTTATATTGAGAACTGCAGGTATTGATAGAACCTCTGAAGAAATTCAATGGGATTTAAACAACTTACTAGCAATCTGGGAAGCAATAAAAACTGTAATTGTTCAAAAGGAATCTCCTTTTTTGGTTTATAAGGAGAGTAATGCTGTATTGAGATCATTACGTGATTATCTTACTTTTGATATTGGCGAAATACTGATTGATGAAAAATCCGCTTATGAGGATGCAAAAGAATTTATTGGGCAGGTCATGCCTCAGAATCTCAAAAAACTCAAATTCTATGATGAAGAAGCTCCCTTATTTACTAACTTTCAAATAGAGAGCCAAATAGAATCTGCATATACTCATTCTGTTGATTTACCCTCTGGCGGAAGTATTGTTATTGATCATACAGAAGCTCTTGTATCAATAGATATCAATTCTGCTAAATCCACAAAAGGTAGTGATATCGAAGAAACAGCATTAGCTACAAATGTTGAGGCAGCAATTGAAATTGCAAGACAGTTGCGCCTGAGAGATCTGGGCGGTCTTGTAGTCATTGATTTTATAGACATGCACTTATACAAAAATCAGAGAGAAGTTGAGAATCAACTAAGAAAGGCTGCAAAGAATGATCGGGCCAGAATTCAGATTGGCAAGATAAGTCGATTTGGTCTCCTAGAAATGTCGCGACAGAGATTGAAACCAGCGTTGAGTGAATCCAATCAATTAATATGCCCAAGATGCACGGGAATAGGAAGTATTAGAAGTGTAGAATCACTGTCGTTGTCCATACTTAGAATTATTGGTGAGGAAGCAAGAAAAGATATGACAGCTAAAATAATTGCTCAACTACCAATTGATATAGCCACTTACCTTCTTAATGAAAAAAGGGACTGGGTTCAAAGCATTGAATCCAATCATAACACTAAGGTTGTATTAGTCGCGAATTCATCCTTCGTTACCCCTCATTTCAAAGTAAAGAGAGTAAGAACCGATGAAATAAATCTAGCAGAAAATTTAGGACAAAGTTTTGACTTAACCGAAAAACTTGATGAACAAATTATCCCGGAAGTAAATGAGAGTAATAAAGCCACTGAAATACCAGCAGTTGGTAATGCAAAGCTACCAAAAAAACCACCTGGTAATGATAGAGATGGAAATTCTAAAAATATATGGAGCATATTTAAAAATCTTTTTGAATCTGATGAAGATGGTCATAAAGAAAGTAAAAAAAGAAAACATTACAATAACCATAATAAAAGAAAGACAAGATCAAGCTATAAAGATAGGCCATATAACAAAAAGAAAAATAAAAAAACTGATTCTGTAAAATCACGGGCAAAAAAGGCTCGGACAAACAAAATAAATTCTCCGAAAAAGGAATCAACCACCTCTGTTAAAAAAATATCAAATAGTGAAAAAAAACAAAAATCTGATCAGAAAAAAAATCAAGCAGAGAAAAAGAAGCCTAATTTACAAAAAAAGAAAAAAAATACTACAAAGAAAAAAGAAGAGCTAGACAAAAAAAGACCCGCTAGACAAAAAAGAACGAAAAATAATACATCTTATACCAAAGATAAAACTGTAACTAAGAATGATGATGCAAAGGAAAAATTAATGCCTTGGCCGATTGATAATTAGTAAGCTCTTATAAATTATCCTACAAGCTCTTCTTCTACAAGCCTGATATCCTCAAAAACATCAACACTAGGTCCTGGTCTTTTACTTGCCTCGCCTACCCTGATTTTAAGCCCATTATATAATGGTTTAAGCTGCTCAAGATTTTCACCATCAAATACAGGTGAGATGGTTAATTTAGGCAGCTTTCTTAAAGTTTTGCAGTTGTAACTATAAATACCGTGATGGAGAAAAATAGCTTTGTTATTCTCTAATTTATTTTCTTCACAATTGAATGGAATCGGTGCTCGACTAAAATAGATAGCATATCCCTGTGTGTTAACTAACACTTTAACTAAATTCGGATCATCTAATCTCTCACCTTCACTGAAAGGTGATGCGAGCGTAGCGATACACTCCTCTTCGCCTGATATTAATGATGCGCATTCGTCCATTAATTTATTACTCAGAAGGGGCTCATCCCCTTGAACATTCAAGATTATTTCTTCGTCTCTAAACCCAAGTATCTCAATTACTTCAATAATTCGATCTGTTCCTGATTTATGCTCATTAGAGGTAACGCACACATGAGCACCAAAATTCTTTGCAGCTGTTTCTATTCTATGGTCATCGGTAGCAATTATAATTTCTGATGCACTGCTATCCATTGCGTTTAGCCATACACGCTCCAGCATGGTCTTCCCATAAATTTTTACAAGAGGCTTCCCAGGAAACCTCTTTGAATTGTATCTTGCGGGAATAATAATCTTATAATCAGTCATCTAAGCTTTTTTAGTCAATTCTTCTATATCACTCAGCCATTTCATATCGTTTTGAGTAAATTTAACTTCAACAGGTATATACCATATTTTTTCATTGTTGAAGTCTTTACATTTAACCATATCCTTCTCTGTCATCAGAATATCAAGCTCATCATCAAACTCTAACTCCAAGGAATCATAATTGTGATGGTCTTCAAATCGATGTCTCTTAACTATTACCTCTTTCTTTTCAAGAAAATTAAAAAATCTATCTGGGTTACCAATACCAGCAACACCATGAACTTCAAGTCCTTTAAAATCTTCAATTAATCTTACCTCATTGGTATGCACATTGATTACTTCTTTTCCCACCAAATTAAATGAATTGTCCTTAATTGATTTCTGGTTTGAATTATTTATTAAGCAGATATCAACCTCCGATAACCTAGAAATTGGCTCCCTTAGAGGCCCAGCTGGAAGTAGGCATTTATTCCCAAATCCTCTGTCACCATCAACTATAACAATTTCAAAATCTCTACCTAACTGATAATGCTGCAGACCGTCATCACATAGAATCAAATCAAATTCTCTATCATCTATATATAATAAGGACTGAGCTCTTGATGGATGAACAATGACCGGACATTCTAACTTAGATGCCATAAGTAATGACTCATCTCCGACTATACTTACGTCTGAGTTTCTTGATACTTCAATTGGACAATCTCCTATCTTCCCTCCGTAACCTCTTGATAATATTATTGGTTTATACCCTCTTGATAAAAAATAATTTGCAAGCCATATTGTTATTGGTGTTTTTCCAGTTCCCCCAACAGTAATATTTCCTATTACTATGACAGGACATTTCGCTTTAAATATCTTAAAGATACCTATCTGGTAAGCTATTTTTCTTAGAATCAAGCAAACAAGATATACCCAGCTCAAAGGCATAAATAAGCACTTAAAAATATTGTCTCGATACCATATTCTCTGAAGAAAAAATTGAAACATAATTTGAATTAACTGTTCTTAAATTGGAGCTTATGTAAATCCGCATAATGCCCCCCTCTCTTTATCAACTCATTATGAGTGCCTCTCTCGATAATCTCACCATTGTGAAGAACTAAAATTAAATCTGCATTCTCGATTGTTGATAATCTGTGAGCTACAACCAATGTTGTTCTGTTTTTCATTAATTCTTTAAGGGCTTCCTGAATCTGGCTTTCTGATTTTGTGTCTAAAGATGAAGTTGCCTCATCAAGAAGCAAGAAAGGTGAATTTTTTAATATGGCTCTGCCAATTGCTATCCTTTGTTTTTGACCGCCTGATAACATGGCGCCTCGGTCACCCACTATAGTATCTAATCCTTTTGGAAATTCGCTAGTAAATTGATCTATTTTTGCTAATTTAATCGCAGTTTGAATTTCTAACTCAGATTTTTGCTTTAATTCACCATAAGTAAGGTTATTAAGTATAGTATCGTTAAATAAAATTATATCTTGATTCACAATGCTTATTTTATCTCTTAAATTCTTGATTTTATAATCTTTGATAGAAATATCATCAATCAGGATCTCTCCGTGCTGATAGTCATAAAATCTTGGCAAGAGATTAATAAGTGTAGATTTTCCGCTTCCCGAGTGTCCAACAATTGCAACGGATTGCCCCTTTTTTGCAATGAAAGATATTTCTGAAATAACATTTTTATTAGCTTTATCATCATATGAGAAGGTTACTTTCTTAAACTCCAGAATTCCTTTAGATGATAGCTTTTCAACAACACCCTGGTCTTTTTCAGCAGGTTCATCTAAAACAGAAAATAAACTCTCACTTGCAGCTATTCCTCTCTGAAGAACAGCATTAACGTTGGTTATTCTTCTGATGGGTTGAAGCATAAGCATCATCGCTCCAAAAAATGACATAAAACTTCCTGGACTCAAATTTCCATTGATAGATTCATTTCCAGCAAAAAAGATTACGGCTGCAACGCCAATCCCAAAAATTACCTGTGTTATAGCGACTCCAAGTGAGCGCGATCTAATTAATTTAATGTTTTGAACTCTATTTTTTTCGTCGACTTGGTTAATTTTATTCATTTCAAAATCATAACCATCGAAAATTTTAACTATTCTCTGGCCGCTCAATACCTCCTGTGTTACTTGCGTGACCTCTCCAACAGAATCTTGAATTCTCTCACTGTATCTTCTAAATACTTTTCCGAGAAAATTTATAAGAATAGTTATGACAGGAAAAATAACGACTACAGACATGAAGAGTCTCGGACTCTGATATATCATGAGGCCAATCGCAGCAATGACTGTCAGTATATCTCGAATAAGTATTGTAACAACGTTGGTAACTGATTCAGAAATCATCTCAACGTTATATGTCATTCTAGAAAGGATGCGGCCATTAGCATTCTTCTCGAAATATTTTACTGGAAGATTCAAAAATTTTTCAAAAACCTCTCTTCTAAGACAGCTAATCACACTTCTTCCTATCCATCCTAGAGAGGCCTCTGTAGCAAATCCCGATATACCTCTCAATAAAAAAACGGCAATGAAGGCAAAAGGAAGCCATCTTGTGGCTTCTATATTTTTTGCGACCAAAGCTTCATCCATAAGAGGCTCAATAAGTGCAACCATTGTCATTTCAATTAATGCTGTCCCAATCATAGCCAATAGAGCTATAAAACCAATTAGTTTGTATGGCTTAACATAACCCCATAATCTCATATAAGTTTCTAGCGCTTCTCTTTTAAGTAATATTTTCATTTGACCAAGAATAATCTGATAATTATTTTTTAAAATATACTTATATTACGATACATCAGTTATTTATTGATAGCGATCAATTGTTGTCATACTCTATTGATTATGAATCATGAAAATACAAACAAAAATAAGAAATACAACATTGTTATACATGGTGCTTCAAGTTTCACTGGTCAGATTATTCTCGAATACTTTCTAGATAATTACCCTCCAAATGAAAGATTAAAATGGGCTATTTCTGGAAGAAATTATGAAAAATTAAATGTATTACTTAAAAAGATGATTAGTGAGAGGTCGCTTGATAAAAAAATCCCAATAATCATTGCAGATAGTAATGATAAAGCCTCAATTAATGAATTAACAATGAGTACTGACGTAATCCTATCGACTGTCGGTCCTTATGCTAAATACGGAAGTGAGCTTGTTTTAGCTTGTGCAAGAAACGGCACAGACTATTGTGATCTCGCCGGTGAATCACAGTGGATCCAGAGAATGATCAATAAAAATCAACACATCGCTGAACAAACTGGAGCAAGAATTATACATGCTTGTGGCTTTGATTCTATACCGTTTGATATTGGGGTGTTCGCTTTTCAGAATCATGCAATTGAGAAACTTAGTGCTCCACTTAAAAAGATTACAACACTTGTAAGGGCAATGCGTGGAGGTGCCAGTGGAGGAACAATTGCAAGCATTCTTAATATTATCGATGAAACTAAGAATAATCGTGATTTGGCAAAGTCGGTGTCTGATCCTTATTCTTTAAATCCTCCAAACAAAAGATCAGGTCCAGATAAGAGAGATGTAAAGACTTATAAATATCATAGCCAATTAAAAACATGGGTTGCCCCTTTCATCATGGCGGGGATCAATACTCGTATTGTTAGACGAAGTAATGCATTACTAGAATATATGTATGGTGATAATTTTTCATACTCAGAGTTCACTCATTGTGGAAAAAATATAAAAGGTAGACTCAAAGCATTATTAATTACTACTTCACTTGGTCTATTTTTTTTATTTAGTACATTTGAAATAACAAAAAAACACATTGTTCAAAGATTTCTTCCTAAACCTGGTGAAGGACCTAATAATAAACAACGTATTAATGGATTTTTTAAACTCAAATTATATGGAGAGACGCAATCTTCAGAGATATTAAGCATGACAATTACTGGTGATCAAGATCCTGGTTATGGCTCAACAAGCAAAATGATTTCTGAAGCAGCGCTCTGTCTAGCAGTTGATGAAATAAATATCCCAGGTGGTGTCTGGACGCCTGCATCTGCATTAGGTGGAAAACTGTTAAAACGGCTAGAGGAAAATGCTGGATTGAAATTCAAAATTGATGAGTCACTGTGAAAAAAAAACATTTCCTTAGTTCCTTTTTTATAATCCTGCTTTTTCATAGCTGCTCTTCGCAAATTGTTATCAAGAATCCAGAAATCCCAGAACTTCTGATAGAAAAATCTCCCTTTCATGTCGCTGTAATATTCCCAGAGAATTTTGATAACTTGATCCATGAGGAAAAAGTTATTGGAAGGAAATCATGGAAAATTAATTTTTCAGACTCAAATAAAACGCTCTTTAATAAAATATTAACCTCATATTTTGAGAGGGTTGATGAAAGAGAAGATCAGGACAACTCATTAATGAGTTATGATTTTGTTATAAGACCCAGTATTGACGCAATCGAGTTTTCTGTTCCTGAGCAGAGCCAGGACGAAACATTCGCTGTTTGGATTCGTTACCGTATGAAGATCTATGATAACTCTGGTTCTGAAATTATTAACTGGCCTATAAGCTCTTACGGTAAAACTTCTACTTCGATATTCGCTGACGAACAAGATTTGGGAAGAGCTGCAGTCCTAGCCATGCGTGATGCGGCAGCATTGATAATCTTACAAATGGAAAAATCTGGAAAACTAGGCCTATGATTGAAACTTTTTAAATCATCTCAATAAATTACTCATGTATATAAACACTTTTAAGAATCTTATTCTATTTACAATAAAAATTACATTCCTAGTCACACTAATTAATCTTTCAGGTTGTGTAACGGCGAGAATTGAAGACAATAGAATTGGTGATACAGGCATTTCAGAAGGTGAAGGTATAGTAATTTTGGCCAAAAGTTATCATCTTGGTAATGATACTGAAACTGACTTTATCAAATGTGTAAGTTCAAATGTAAGTTCAGGCTCATCATCCATCAGGGTAATCCCAACGAATGAGTTCAAAAATACTCTATTTCCATGGTTTGAACCAAGAACGGCTCCCTCAGATACTGATGGTCTAGCTAAACTTCTGGCAAGAGGTAAAGTTTCTAATATGATTTCAAATGCAAATATTAAATATATTGTTTGGCTGGATGGAAACACTGACAGCGCTGGTGGTGGTGGAACTATGTCGTGTGCCCTTGGTCCAGCAGGAGCTGGGTGTTTTGGTTTCGCGTGGTGGCAAAATGATTCGAAATATGAGGCAACTGTGTGGAATATTGAGAACTCGAGGAATGAAGGTAATATTAGTGCAGATTATAGTGGCACATCTTTTTTACCAGCTATAGTTGTGCCAATCCCATTGTTTGCAAGGACGCAATCAAAAGCTTGTAAGGGTCTATCTGACCAACTAAAGGTATTTTTAGCGGGTTAGATAATGATTTTAATGTATGTATATCACCCAAGCTAGAATTTTTATTATTAGGATGAGTGATGAAATATAATGCTATAATGCTTCTTGTTCTGTTATCTTTTGGTTTATTCATTCAACCATTAGCTCTATTCGCAGTTAATGATTTTATTTTTGGAAAATATTCAGGAAACGGCTTTATGGGTTTTTATAGCAGATTTTATGAGCTTCTCCTAAGTGGTAATCCTCAATCTTGGTTTATTTCAATAATGCCTTATCTGGTTTTTCTTATTGCCAAATTTACTTTTAAGTTTCTCAAATAACAAAAAGGATAATAGTTTGAAAAAAATAAATACTAATTTCAGATTGACAAAGAAAATATTGATGCTCGTCATCTGGAGTTTCTTGTGTTCCTCGCTTTCAAGCGAGCAAAACCAGTCAGAAAAACCCATTCAACCCGAGAAAAAACATGAAAAAATAGGCGCTCTTGTAGAAAGGTTCATAGAGAGATCGCATTACAATCATACTAAAGTCGATGATAAGCTATCTTCTTTAATTTTCTCTAATTTCATAGAAAGTCTTGATGAAAATCGATCTTATTTCACTCAAGATGAAATCAATGCTTTTGAGATATATCGCTTTAAAATAGATGACATGCTCGGCTCTGATGCTATTGATCCTATTTATAATATTTTCAATACATACAGCAATAGAGCTTCTGAAAGAATGGAGTTCGCACTCGCTCTTTTGGATGAAGAACCTGATTTTGCTCTGCAAGAATCATTTAGATTCGATAGATCTGACATCGATTGGCCAAAAACATTAGTCGAGCTTGATGAAGTATGGAGAAAAAGAGTCAAAAATGATGCTCTTAGCTTAATTCTTAATGATAAGACTTGGGATGAAGCGAAAGAAATACTAACAAAAAGATATGAGAGATTTTCCAAACAGCTTAATCAAATAAACAGTGATGATATATTTGAAACCTTCATGAATTCAGCGGTACATTCTCTCGATCCGCACTCAAGTTATTTTTCTCCGAGAAACTCGGAAGAATACCAGATTCAGATGAGTCTCTCTTATTTTGGAATTGGAGCATCGCTTTCTATTGAAGATGATTATGTATCCATTGTGAATATTATTCCGGGCGGTCCCGCCGCTATTGACGGAAGATTAAAACCTAAAGACAGAATAACAGCTATATCCCAAGGTGAAGATAAAACTATGACAGATGTAATTGGGTGGCGTCTTGATGATGTTGTCCAATTAATAAGAGGACCTGAAGATACTGTCGTTAAACTACAGATTCTCCCAGGAGATTCTAGTCCAGGCGAAACTGAGAGTATTATTGAGCTCACAAGAGAGCAAATTAAACTGGAAGAATCTGCTGCAAAAAGTAAAATTTTAGAAACCCAGAGAAAACAGGAAAAGTTTAAAATAGGTGTAATTGATATTCCTAGTTTCTATAGAGACTATCGAGCATTAAAAAGTGGCGATGAAGAATTCACTAGCACAACAAGTGATGTTAAGAGGCTACTGAGTAATCTTGAAAAAGACAATATTGATGCCCTGGTAGTTGACCTTAGAAATAATGGAGGCGGGCATTTAACTGAGGCAACTGCTTTAACAGGTTTATTCATTGACAATGGCCCGGTAGTTCAGCTTAGAAATGCTAACGGAAGAATTAGCAGACTTGATGATCCTGATCCAGTTCCAAGATCAGCATACAATGGACCTCTGATAGTACTTGTTAATCGTTATAGTGCATCAGCTTCTGAAATCTTCGCTGCCGCCATTCAAGATTATGAAAGAGGTATAGTTGTTGGTCAGCAAACCTATGGGAAAGGCACGGTTCAAAATTTGTATGCTCTAGACCAGTATGTAAGAAGAAATCAAGATGAGTTGGGGCAATTAACCTTAACTATAGGTAAATACTACCGAGTAACTGGTGAGAGCACACAAAATCGAGGGGTAATACCAGATATTGAGTTGCCATCATATATTGATATCAACAATACCGGAGAAAGCTCGAGAGATACAGCGCTTCCATGGGACAAAATAAAACCCTCGAGATATAAGAAAAATGAACCAATGCAAGATTTAATTAATCGGCTAAAAGAACTTCACGCAGAGCGAAGAAAAACAGATCCAGAACTAATATTTCTTCTGAAAGATATAGAAGAATCATCGCTATTCAGAATGCAAACTACCGTATCATTGAACTTAAATAAACGAATATCTGAAAGAGAAGAAAGAAAAGAAAGAAAAGAGGCAATCGATAAAATAAGAATCAAACCAGAAGAGAAAGATTTATCTCAGGAGGAAAATGAGAACCGCGATATCAACCTTAATGAAACTGCCGCCATCGCCACTGATCTTGTAAAATTGAATAGTTCAGGCAACAAATCTAATCAAATGGCTAAAAGAGTAGAATAAATACCTAAACTGAATACTCACAATCAATTATATAATCTAACCACTTATTCAGTATGATATTTCTTCTCCATAACTGATTTATTATATTTTTATTTTGATAAGTGATGTCTTTTAATTTATTTTTCTTGCTTAATTTACCAATACTAATGACTTCGGCTGAACGAGAATCAAAATAAATTTTTATTGTCAGATTTGGCTCGTATTCAATGACTTCGCTTTCCTCAAAAGAATAAGTCATAGAAATAATCATTGTGTATTTTGTTTTTTTATTAATACCTAGATGAATATCCTTGCCAAAGGATGACTTAATTGACCTATCAGCATCGTATTGTCTAATTTTAGGGAAGAGGTAATTTAGTTTTATATAATTACTTTCATACAACGTCATTAATCCAACGAAAGAATTTGGCTCAGCGATAGATTGAGGAACAATTTCATGATCAAGAATCATTGTCTAAATCTTCTCTCAATGCCGGTTTTTTCAAGAATCTTTCCAGAAATCTCCTCAATCGACAATTCTGTTGTATCTATGAATCTGATATTATTTTTTTTAAATATTCTCTCAGCCTGCCTCACTTCGTAACTTATTTGTTTTATTGAAGAGTAACTACCTAAGGAGCGTCTCTCTTTTCTAATTTGCCTTAACCTCTCAGGCGCAATTGTCAGGCCAAATAATTTTTCTTTAAAACTCTCTAATGATTTTGGAATTACAACATCTTCAAGTTCATGCTCAGTTAACGGAAAATTTGCAGCATATATCCCATACTGCATAGCTAGATATAAGCATGTTGGTGTTTTTCCGGATCTTGATACACCGGTGAGGATAATATCAGCCATATCATAATGTTTTATAACACCACCATCATCATTTGATAGCGCAAAATTTGTTGCTTCAATCCTTTTCATATAATTTTTTGTGTCACTCATACCATGAGCAAGGCCAGTTTTCCTGACTGACTTCTGATTAAGT
>MDTG01011331.1_pt1 | contig 11677 bp, 11 predicted proteins | sample 811421 | NCBI WGS metagenome assembly MDTG01 (sample SAMN05326645, study PRJNA326480) | marine metagenome | isolation source: seawater | place: Pacific Ocean: South East | collected 2011
ATTTCTAAGCCAGTTAATGCCACTGAAAAACTAAGTGGTAACCATCCACCTAATATTCCTAAACTTACTACAAAACCTCCAAAAACTTTTAACATCGTGTGTCCTGCCATCATATTGGCAAACAAACGAACCGATAAACTCACTGGTCTGCTTAAGTATGATATAACTTCAATAATAGTTATTAATGGCAAAAGCACCGCTGGAACACCGCTCGGCACAAAAATACTAAAATACTTAAAACCATGTTTAACAAAACCAATAATCGTGACAGCAACAAAAATAAACAATGCCATAATTAGTGTAACAATAATATGACTTGTGACAGTAAATGAGTAGGGAAGCATTCCTACCATATTGCAAAACAAAACAAACATAAATAAACTGAATATAAACGGAAAATATGGTTTAGCTTTTGAACCAGCGGTATCATTAATCATTTTTGCTACGAAATTGTAAAACATTTCAGCGATTAGTTGTATTTTATTAGGTATAATTTTTTTTTCTTTAGACCCTAAAAACAAAAATAAAAGAATTACTGATGCGCTGATTACCATAAATAAACTTGCATTAGTAAAAGACAGATCCACACCAGCAATTTTTATCTCCGGTCCAATTCTATGGACAGTGAATTGTTGCATTGGATTGTTTGCCATAAAATTCCTAGTCTTCTTTCTGCATTTTATTAGCTGCTTTTATAACATTTAGCATTCCTGCTGCAGCACCTAAAAAAAAGAAAATAATTATTAACCATGGTTTAGTACCAAACCAATTATCTAAAATAAACCCAATTATTGTCCCAACAGCAACAGCTGCGACTAACTCTGTGCCTAATTTAAATGCATTGCCCATAAATGAGCCCCTTTTTTCACTCTCTGAAAGGTTCTGTTTTTCCATTTTAGATTTTGCAATCTTGAGGCGAGTTTTAAAATCATTTAAATTCATATTTTAAAGATCTTAAGCTACAAGTTCCTCAGCCTTTTGTAAATCAACAGCTACTAACTGACTAACACCTTGCTCAGCCATAGTTACACCGTACAATCTATGCATTCTAGACATTGTTAATGCATGATGTGTAATTATTATAAATCTAGTTTTAGTAATTTTAGCTAACTCATCCAAAAGACCACAAAATCTTGTGACATTAGCATCATCTAGCGGAGCATCTACTTCATCTAAAACACATATTGGTGATGGATTAACAAGGAATACGGCGAATACAAGCGATAAGGCAGTCAATGCCTGCTCTCCTCCAGATAACAAAGTGATAGACTGCAATCTTTTTCCTGGAGGGGAAACAAACATTTCTAAACCTGCCTCCAAAGGATCATCTGAGTCAACCAATTCTATTTTAGCAGTGCCCCCACTAAATAATTTTGTATATACCTCATTAAATTTTCTGTTAACCTTGGTAAATGCTTCAAGCAATCGCTCTCTACCTTTTTGATTTAATTCATCAATGCTTGATTTTAATTTGACTATTGCAGAATAAAGGTCGGTACGGTCATCCTCCATTTTTTTTATTTCCATTTCATATTTTTTTGTTTCTTCATCTGCTTTAAGATTTACAGAACCAAATGACTCTCTTTGTTTTTTTATTTTTTCTACTTTTATTGTCTGATCTTCGATACTAGGTAATCCTTGATTGTTCTCTAATTCCCCTAGATCTGATTGAGCTAATAAAGCAGTTTCATTTTCAATATTTAACTCATTTTTTACTGAATATAACAAGTCTTTTTTTCTATTTTCAATCCCATCTATTGTTGCTTCGTTCCTAGCTTTATTTTCTTTTAAATTTGACATCTTTGTTTGAATTTCTTTCAAGTTTTCATTTATTAAATTATATTTTTTTTCCGACCCAATTAATTCAATTTCAATTTCTTCATTTCTTTTTTTTGTATTATCTAAGTTTTGTAAATTTTGACCCTTAAAAGTAGCAATTCTTTCAGGATCTTTTTTGTTTTCTTCTAATTCAATTTCAATTCTATTTTTTCTTTCACTCAGTTCAAAAATCATTTTCTCAGAATTTGATTTTAAATTTCTCCAGTTTTCTAACTCAATATCTATATTTTTAATTCTTTCTTTTCTTTTTATTGAGTCACTTTGTATTGATTTATTTTTTCCATATTTATCTGCGTATTCTTCCTGTGAAGACGTAATTTTTTTGACTAAATTTTTTAATTCTTGAAACATTTCTTTAGTTAACTGTTTCTTTTGATCTATTAATTTTTCTATTTTATTTAACAAATTATCTAATTGGAGCATTAAATTTTCTAAAGTTTTTTTTGAATTACTCAATTCTTTATTGGAAACATTTTCAACCTCTATTAATTCATTCTCTGTTTTTAGCAATTCATCTTTTTCTTTAGATATTCTTTTTTCATTTAAACCAGCGTCGAGAGATATACTCTTTTCACGCTCTAAGTCAGACTCAATGGTTTTAAGTGATTTTTCTAACTTTAATTGAAGTGATTTAACACGAGATTCTTCTTCATCTAAATTAGTTATTTCTAAATTAAGTTTCTGCAGTTTTGCTGCACTTTCCATTTTCTTATCTCTCAGAGGTCCAAGTTTTTTATTCTCTTCCTCCAAAAGAGTGTTATTGTGATTTAAGTCAATGTTAACCGCGCTAATTTCATCCTCAAGTTCACTTAATTTTTCTGAAATTTGTTTTTTTTCATTTTCTATCTCTTGAATTTTCAAATAATATAATCCAGCCTCAGTTCTTTTAATTTTTTTTGAGATTTCCTTATATTTAGTTGCCTCCTCTGCTTGTTTTTTTAGATTGTCTAACTGTTTTTGTTGTTGTCTTTTTAATTCATCTGCTCTTTTTAAATTATTTTCTGCTGCATTAAGTCTAGTTTCAGCCTCATGTCGTCTCGCATGAATACCCGAAATTCCTGCTGCTTCCTCAAGAACAGCTCTTCTTTCAATTGGTTTAGCAGTTACTAATTGACCAATTCTACCTTGACTTATTAATGATGGAGAGTGTGCACCAGTTGATAAATCTGCAAAAAAAGTCTGAACATCACGAGCTCTGACTTCTTTATTATTTATGTAATATTTTGATCCTTTTTCTTTTTCTATTTTTCTTCTTATTTCAATTTCCTCTAAATCATTATATTGAGCTGACCCTTGTTTATTCTTATTATTTAGTAGCAACGATACTTCCGAAATGTTTTTTGAAGGTCTGTTGGATGTTCCAGAAAAAATAACATCCTCCATACCTGAACCTCTCATACTTTTTGCAGAATTTTCTCCCATGCACCATCTTAAAGACTCAACAATATTTGATTTACCACATCCATTGGGACCAACTATTCCTGTTAAACCGTCCTCTATTAAAAAAGTTGTTTTATCGGAAAAAGATTTAAAACCGTTAATTTCTATTTTTTTAAACTGCATTTAATTATAAGTTTTTTTCGATGGCTTTCTTAAATGACTTATACTCATGTTTATCCTCATATTTTTTTTCATTTATTATTATCGTTGGTGTTGATTGAATATTATATTTTTTTTGAGCTTGTATTCTCTCGTTTAAAATTTGATCTTGCAAAACTTCATCACTAATGCATTTTTTCATTTTCTCTTCTTTCAAACCACTTTTTAATCCAATTTTTTTTATGGACTCATTTATTGGATTTATATCAGATCCGACTGCCCAAATATTTTGTTTTTCATATATTTCACCTAATAAGTGAAAACTCTTTTCATTATTAATATGACATCTCACGATCAACTCAGCATTTAGCGCTGCTAAATCTAAAGGAAAAGCGTGGTGTTCAAATCTAACATTACCATTATCAATATAATCCTTTTTTAAATTCTCGAAAATTTTATTGTGAAAGCTTGCGCAGTGAGGACAAGTAAGAGATGAAAATACTTTTACTATAACTTTTGCATCTGGTTTTCCAATTGTTAAAGTTTCGCTATCAGCTTTTGAAGGGAAATTTAGTAAAACAAAAAAAGTTATAACTAAAAAAAATTTATTTAGATCTTTCATTAAATGCTTTCAAAAATTCATTAAGGGATGTTTTTAACTGTTCATTTTTCAATGACTCTATTTTTTTTAAAATTTTGTCAGTATTTTTAATTTTAGGAAAATTATTCGAATTTGTTTTAATTCTGTTTTCAACAACTTTTAAATCAATTTTATTAATACAATTGTAGCCAAAAAAACTGTTGATCTTATCAATAATTTCTTTCTTCGAATATTCAATCATCAATTCGCTACCATGAGCTACATTTAGTATTAAAGTGCCATTTCTCATTTCTTTTCCAATTTTAATCTTTGTTGGATAGCAAGAATTAGAAATTTTTTTATCAACTATTTGTGTCCAATTATCAACAACGTTAGAGTAATTATATCCACCTTTTCTTAAATATTTTCTTAAAGTTTTAGGTATTGAATTCGAAAAGGGTCTTAACCCTTGTATGAAATTCTTCGATTTATTATTATTATTAAAATGCATATTAGATATAATTTACCAAAAAAAATTCTTAGTTGGTACGATAATAATAAACGCACGTTACCTTGGCGTGTTAGCAAAAATTCACCAAAAAAGCTTTATTACAGACTTTTAAGTGAATTTATGCTGCAGCAAACTAAAGTAAAAACCGTTATTCCATATTTTTATAAGTTTACTAAAAAATTCAAATCCTTAAAATCTTTATCAAAAAGTAGAGAAAAAGAGGTTCTTAAATTATGGGAGGGACTTGGTTACTACAGAAGAGCTAGAAATCTTTTAACATCAGCAAAAATATTAGTTAAAATTCATAATTCAAAGCTGCCAGAAACATTGGAGGAAATAAAAAAACTTCCAGGTGTAGGTGATTATACTGGCAATGCGTTATTAGGGTTGGTTCACAATAAACCAACAATAGGTTTAGATGGAAACGTTAAAAGAATTTTTTCGAGAAACTTAAATATCAGTGAGAACAAAATAAATTTTAAACAATTCATTGAATTAAATAAAACTATCTTATTTAATACAAATCGCAATGCAGATTTCGTTGAAGCTATTATGGAATTTGGGGCACTAATTTGCAAACCAAAAAACCCAAAATGTTTATCATGTTGTTTGAAAAAAACTTGTAAGTATTTTAAATCTCCAAAAAAAATTAAATTAACTAATAAAAAAACTATAATAAATAAAAACTATAATATTTTTTGCTATATTAACAAGAGTAGACAAATTGCTTTAACTAAAAAAAAACAAATGAGCTTCTTAAAAAATTTTAATCTTCCGGTCGTAAAAGAAGTAAATGGATCTCTAAATAATAAAGAATGGAAATTTTTAAAAAAATATAAAAATTCAATTTCAAATTTAAAAATGAATATTAATTTATATTATAAATTTTCTAAAAAAATACCTGCTACTTATAGATGGTATTCGTTAGATAGAAATGATGATTTTATTCCAAGTTTTACAAAAACAATATTTAAACAAGTTTCAACTTTATTTTAATGAAAAAAAAATTAGCCATTATAGGCGCGGGTATAGCAGGTTTAACTCTTGCAAATTTAATTAAAAAAAATTCAGATCATGATTTTTTTTTATATGAAAAACAAGATAGTTTATCTTTAGAAGAAGGTTATGGAATTCAATTGTCAACGAATAGTGTAAAAATTTTAAATACGATCGGGTTTAAAAATATCAATAACGAAAAAATATTTCATCCAAAAAGCTTAGATTTTTACAATATCGAAAATCAAAAAATTTGCAATTTAGACTTAACCCAGTTTAATACAAAAGAAAATAAATACACCACCTTACAAAGATCAACTTTAATAGAGTTTTTAAAAGATGAAATATACACTCAGCATTTAAGATTTGGAAAAAGAATAAAAGAGGTTTCCGAACTCAAAGGAAAAATTCTTCTAAAATTTGATGACAATACAAATGATCTTGTCGATTATGTTATCGGAGCTGATGGTATTTTTTCTAATACTAAATCTTTTTTTGAAAAGAAAAAAAACGAGCCAAAGTTTAAAAAAGCTGTGGCAATAAGAACAATACTTAATTCAAAATCTGAGCTAAATATCGATGACGAAAAAATCAGTCTTATGATGGGTAATAACTGTCATTTAGTTATTTACCCAGTAAATAAAGATAAAGAACTCAATCTTGTTTGTATTATCAGAGATAAGAAATACGATCCTGATAATATTAAATCTTTAGTCGACAAAGTAGTAAGCCAAAACCATAATTTAGAAAAAGTTTTCAAAGGAGATTTTAAATCTTGGCCGTTATATTTTACTCCTCAAATACTACCATCTACAAATAGTAAAGTATTTTATATTGGAGATGCGTTTAATGGTTTTTTACCATCATTAGCTCAAGGGGCTGGACAATCAATAGAAAGTGCTAACGAGTTGTTTAATTTAATCAAGGAAGATAAGGCAGATATTCAAAATAATTATTTTCAAGAAAGATTAAAAAGAGCAAAAATAGTGAGGAAAAGATCAAATATCAATTTTATTGCTTTCCATTTTTCTAGTTCAATTTTGCAATTAATTAGAAATTTTTTTATTAAGTTCCTGATAAAAAGAAAAAGTTTTATCAAATCCTATTTAGGAACAGTTTACAAAAACTAGATTTGTTTCTCTGCAATAAATTTTTGTCTTAATCTATCAATCAATACAGTTGATCCATTTAGATTATAATGCCAATAAGTCCAACCATTATAGCTTTCAGCACCCATTATTTTTGCTGCAATTTTATGAATTGATCCCTCTGAATTCTTATATTTTAAACTTCCGTCAGCCATTATCTTTGCGTTAATTTTTTTCTTTGGATCGAATAAAGACATCCCTGGTTTTATTATTCCTAACTCGACAAGCGAACCGAAGGGTATCCTAGGTTTTGATTTATTGTTTTCAATTGTATCTAAGAAATCATCTGCAATTTTTGTTGCTTTATTAATTCTTTCTTTGGCTGCAATAAAGTATTTTTTATCTTTTTCAATCCCATAATAATTTCTACCCAATTTCTTTGACACAACTGCAGTGGTTCCAGTTCCTAAAAAAGGGTCAAACACAACATCTTCTTTATTTGTAGTAGCTAATATTATTCTATGAAGTAATGACTCTGGTTTTTGTGTAGAGTGAACTTTTTTTCCATTTTTCTTTAATCTCTCTTTTCCGTTACAAATAGGCAACATCCAGTCTGATCTCATTTGTAAATCATCATTTAAACATTTGAGAGATTGATAATTAAAAGTATATTTAGATTTTTTACTTTTGGCCGCCCAGATTAAAGTTTCGTGAGCATTAGTGAATCTCGTACCTCTGAAATTTGGCATTGGGTTATTTTTTCTCCAAATAACATCATTAAGCAACCAATAACCTAAATTTTGCAAGTGATAACCTATTCTATATATATTATGATATGAACCAATTACCCATATACTTCCATTATCTTTTAAAACTCTTTTGCATTCGACTAACCAAGATTTGCAGAAATTATCATAATGATTAAAACTATTAAATTGATCCCATTCATCATTTACGCCATCAACTTTACTTGAGTCAGGTCGAGTTAACTTTTTACCAATTTGCATATTGTAAGGAGGATCAGCAAAAACCAAATCAAAAGTTTTATTAGGAATTTTTTTTAATTCCTTCAAACAATCACCATTAAAAATCCTATTATAAAATTTTGACATTTTGAAGATTCAACCTTAAATTGAATCAAGGGTCAAACTGTTTTATAAAAAAAAATAACCCTCTTGTGTTTGAGACTCTTATTGAGACAATATCTTGTGCACCGGTTTAAAACCTTTTCTATGATGACTAGTAATGCCGAATTTTTTCAAACCATTTAAATGAGCTTTTGTACCGTAACCAAAATTTTTTTCCCACGCATAGTTAGAATATTTTTCTGACAATTTAATCATTAATGTATCTCTAAAAACTTTTGCAATAATAGATGCTGCGCTGATGACCTTTATTTTTTCATCACCATTTACTATTGTTTTACAATTTTTAAATCCTTTAGGTGCGAAATTTCCGTCTATTAAAATTTTTTTAGGTTTTACTGGTAAATTTACAATTGCTCTTTCCATTGAAAGCAAAGATGCTTGTAAGATATTTAATTTTAAAATTTCTTCAACAGATGCTATCCCTATAGAATAAAAAGAATTTAATTTTATGTGTTCCGAAATATCAATTCTTTTGTTAAAATGGATTTTTTTTGAGTCTTTAAGTAAATTAATATCTACACTTTTTTTTAAAACTACAGCTGCTGAAACTACTGGTCCTGCTAAACAACCTCTTCCAACTTCATCAACACCTGCTATTAAAAATTCATTTTTCAATTAAATATTCAGTTGTTTTTTTTTATCTCTTATCATTTTTAAATCTATCCAGGATAGTTTTTTTTGCGCTGGTTGCCTCATTAAAAAAGCTGGGTGAAATGTAACAATTAATGATACTTTGCTCTTTCCAAATTCTTTATTAATCCATTTCCCTCTAACTTTGGAAATAACCTCTTTATCTCCAATTAATGAGTTTAAAGCTGTGCTACCTAACAAGATCAGTATTTTTGGATCAATTATCTCAATATGTTTTTTTAGGTATGGAAGATATCTTAATATTTCATTATCTGAAGGGCGTCTATTCTCAGGAGGTCGATAATTAACTACATTAGTAATGTAAACACTATTTCTATCTAAACCAATGGAAGCTAACATTTTATCCAAAAGTAGTCCGGCTCTTCCAACAAAAGGCAAACCTTCTTTGTCCTCGTTAGCTCCAGGACCTTCTCCTATCAACATTATTTTCGCTTTAGGGTTGCCATCTGAAAATACTAAATTGGTTGCATAATTTTTTAATTCACAGTTCTTAATATTTGAAATAGATTTCTTTAGTTTGTTCAGTTTTTCAGCTTTGGTCCCAGATATTTCAAAAACATTCTTTTTATATCTATTGATTGCGATATTATTGTAAATTAAATTATGATTAATTAAACTATAAAACTTAATTAATTTTGTAGTTTTTGAATTAATTTTTTTTGCCATAAACCTTATGAATTTAAAAAGAATGTTATACCAGATTTTTTTACAAATTTTATTTGTCATTGTAATGTTATCAACACTTCAAGCAAAAAGTATCGAAAAATTTGAAAAAGGTAACAATATATCAGATTATTTTTCTGGAATTATTCTTCTTAACGACAATCAGCATGATCTTTCTTATAAATATTTTAAAAAACTTGAGGGATTAGAAGACCATCATATTAAATTTTCATCAAAATATCTTTTCTCATTAGTAAATTTGGGTAAATTTAAAGAAGCCTTCGAATACTCAAAAAAACTTGAAAAAAAAGATTTAAGTAATTACGAAAGTGATTTAATTATTGGAACCTATTATCTAAAAAATGAAAATTATGATTTAGCAAGTAAATACTTTTTAAAACTTAAAAATAGAAAATCTCAATTTGTTTTAAATAATTTTGTAGCAAATTCATTACTTAATTGGGTAAGTTTTAATAATTTAAGTATACATAATTCAGAAAAAAAAATTGATAAAATAAATTCTCAGTTTAAGAATTTAAAGAAAATTCAAAAAGTTTTTTTACATTGTTTTAAAAATAGTGAAAATACTGATTTATTATTTAACAACTTAATTTTAAATGAGTCTATTGATTTTTCTAGGTACAACTATTTTTATGCAAACTATCTCATCAATAACAATAGGAGTAAAAAAGCAGAAAAAATCCTTTTATCATCAATTAAAGAGTATCCAAGAAACTTATTACTTAATCAGATGTTATTTGATATTCAATACAAAAAGGTAAAAACCAATTTTGATTGTAGATCAATTTCTAATGTAATAGGAGAGATTTTTTATATCACTGCTAACGCACTATCTTCCCAGTATGTTTATACTTTTTCCAATTTTTATTTAAATCTGGCTAAATATCTAAATGACGATTTTTATGCCTTCAACACTTTATTAGCAGAAAATTATTATAATTTAGATAATTATGAGAAAGCTTTGAAGATTTATAAGCAAATTGAAAAAAAAGGAGAGATCTTTAATTGGTATGCTGCAAAACAAATTGCAACAATTAATCTTGAATTAGATAATAACAGCTTAGCCTTAAATAAATTAGATAAAGCATATAAAAAATTAAAAAAGAAAGGTTTATATGAGAAATATGATTATGCTAAATTTCTAAAAAACAACAATCAATTTGATAAATCTATTAAACTTTATTCAGAAATAATTTCCTCAGTTACCAAGAGTCACCCATTGTATCCTAAATTGAAAGATGGACGAGGAGTCTCATATGAAAGAATAGGCGAGTGGAAAAAAGCAGAAAAAGACCTATTGGCTTCTTTGGACTCAGTCCCAGATCAAGCCTATGTATTAAATTATCTTGCTTATTCCTGGATTGAAAAAGGGATTAACATAAATCGATCTTTAAAAATGTTAAAAAAAGCAAACGAATTAAAATCTAACGACCCTTATATAATTGACTCTTTAGGATGGGCTTTATTTAAATTAAAAAAATATGAGGAGTCTCAAAACTATCTTCAATCTGCAGTTCAACTGATGCCTGCAGATCCAGTAATAAACGATCATTATGGAGATGTTTTATGGATGAATAATAAAAGAGTTCAAGCAAGATATTATTGGAAATTCGTATTAAATCTTGAAGAGACCGAAGAAAGTTTAAAAAATAACATAAAAATTAAACTAATTAACGGCCTATAAATATAATGTTATTAAAATCTTATTCTAAAGTTAACTTAACATTAAGAGTTAATAATAAATTAAAAAAAAAAAATTTACACAACATACAATCCTATTATTGTTTAATTGATTTATTTGACGAAATTTTAATCAAAAAGATTAATGACAAAAAAGACAAAATACAATTTAAAGGAAAATTTAAAAAGTTTGTTAAGAAAGATAATTCTATAATACAAACATTAAAACTATTAAGAGAAAAAAAAAAAATTTCTAATTTTTATTCTGTTTCAGTTAACAAGAATATCCCGGTTTTTGCAGGGCTAGGAGGTGGAACTAGTAATTCTTTTTTTCTAATGAAATATCTTTTGAAAGGTAGATTAAGTTCACAATTTTTAAGCTATTTTGAAAAAAAGATTGGTTCAGATTTGAGATTATTTAAATTTAAGCAAGGATTTCAAGAAAATTTAACAAAACTCAAAAATTATAATAAAAAATATTCTTTTTATTTGTTATTAGTGTATCCAAATATCAAATGTTCAACAAAAATGATATATTCAAGCGTTCGAAGGTCAAAATCGAAATTGTATTTAAATTTCAACAAATTTAAAAAAAAGTCAGAATTTATTAAATTTTTAGTAAATCAAAATAATGATTTACAAGGAATTGTTGAAAAAAAACATCCAGCAGTTAGAAATCTTACTGCAAAAATAGCTGATAATAATGGTTGTTATTACTCTAGAATGTCAGGTTCGGGGTCAGTTTGCTTTGGGTTATTTAAAAGCAAGAAAACAGCTTACGAAGCACTTAAAAAAATCAAGTTGCGTCATCCTAAATATTGGCTAACGGTTGCAAAAACTATTTAAATTCATAAATTTATGATATATCAAAAATCCAGTATTGGGGCATAGCCAAGCGGTAAGGCAGCGGTTTTTGATACCGCCATCCTAGGTTCGAATCCTAGTGCCCCAGCCAAATGAA
>MDTG01034150.1_pt1 | contig 11677 bp, 10 predicted proteins | sample 811421 | NCBI WGS metagenome assembly MDTG01 (sample SAMN05326645, study PRJNA326480) | marine metagenome | isolation source: seawater | place: Pacific Ocean: South East | collected 2011
AATTTAAGAAATTCACTTAAAAAAGAATTAGAAAAAGAAGATTTTGAAAATTTATTTGAAAAAATATCATTTAGTCTTTTTTTTAAAATTTTTCCAATTTGTTATTTAGAAGGCTTTCATTATTATAAAAATTTAACTTTTACAAAAACACTTCCATTAAATCCTAAAGTTATAATAAGTTCAGTAAATTTAGATACTGATGAAATAATAAAGTTTTGGACAATTTCTAAATTAGAACAAGGATCCAATCTATTAATATACCAACATGGAAATAATTATGGCACTCACAGATATGTTAACCCTTCTATCGATGAAGATGTTGCTGATAAATTCATTACTTGGGGATGGGGTGGTGAGAACAAAAAATATTTAAAATCAAAAATTATTAATAGATTTTTTTATTCTCAAAGTCATAGAAAGACATTTAACAAATTTAAAAATATATATTTAATTGAAAATACAATGAATCCATCTTATGAAACATTTGATAGTTATTTTGAATATGATAAATATTTTAATGAACAGCTTGAATTTGTCCAATGTTTAAAAAAAAATATAAAAAATAATTTAATAATTAAACTACATTCTAGTTTAGAAATATACTCTAAATATCAAGAAGAATTAAGATGGAAAAATTTTGATACATCATTAAAGTTTATAAAACCTTCTACTAATTTTAGAAAAATTATTAAAAAATCAAAAATTATTATTTTTTCATATGATTCATCAGGTTTCTTAGAATGTCTAGCAAATAATATTCCAACTATGTGTTTTTGGCAAAATAATTTTGATCATTTAAGAGATGATGTAAAGGCAGATTATAAGCTACTGTTAGATAGTGAAATAATATTTTTATCTCCTATGGATATTGCTAAAAAAATAAATATTATTTACAATGATATAGATTCTTGGTGGTATAGTAACAAAGTTCAGGATGCGAGAGTAAAATTTACTTATAAGTATGCTAATAATGAAAATGAAGGTTTGTATCATCTAATTAAAAATCTTTATATATGAATTATAAAATCAACTTATTATAGATAAATATTTAATTTTTATGAAAACAGCAATGATTATTGGTATTTCAGGTCAAGATGGATCATATCTTGCTAAATTTTTAATCAAAAAAAAATATAAAATTATTGGAACAACAAGAAAACAAAAAAATTTAAATAATATTAAAAATCATGTCAAATTAAATATTCATAAAAAAATCAAAATTATTAAATTAAATTTTTTAAATAAAAAACTATTAAGTAAAGCAATATTAAAATTTAAACCTCAGGAAATTTATTTTTTATCAAGTGTTTCAAACATAAAAGATTCTATTGAAAATACTAACTCTACAATAAATTCAATAAACAAAGGGACATTAAATTTTTTAGAGGTTATTAAAAATAATAATTTAAAAAATAAAATAAAAATATTTTTTGCTGGTTCTGTTGAGTGTTTTGGATATCACAAAGATAAAAAGTCATTAAATGAAAAATCAAAATTTAAACCTAAAAATCCATATGCAATTGCAAAGACCTCTTCTTATAATTTGGTAAAATATTATCGGGAGGAATTAGGGTTAAAATGTTGTACAGGAATTTTATCAAATCATGAATCTCTTTTAAGAAATAATAGTTATGTCTCAAAAAAAATAATTAATTATTTAAATAAATACAACTCAAAAGTAAAAAAAAAACTATACTTAGGTAATATAAATGTTTTTAAAGATTGGGGATGGGCACCAGAATTTGTTACAGCTTTCTGGTCTATACTGAATTCAAAGTATATAGACGATTATATAATTGCAACTGGTCAATCTGTAAAACTTTCGGAGTTTCTTAGATATGCATTTAAGAAAAAAAATTTAAATTGGAAAAATCATATATCTATAAATGATAAGTTAATAAGAAAGAGTGAAACCAATAGTAATAGATATGATATAAAAAAAATTAAGAAATATATTGGATGGAATGCAAAAATTAAATATAAAAAAATAATTGATAAAATGATTAATAATATTTATGAATAAAATTAAATTTTGTCGAAATTGTAAAAGTACTAAATTAGTTTCAATTGTTAATTTAGGTAAACAATCATTTACTGGGATTTTTCCTTCTAGTAGAAAAAAAAAAATTCCTCACGGTATTTTAGAGCTCATAAAATGTAATAATTGTAATTTAGTTCAACTAGGGCATTCATTTGATCTTAGTTATATGTACGGCAAAAATTATGGTTACAGATCTTCTTTAAATAAATCTATGGTTACGCATTTAAAAGAAAAATATAAAAAACTAATTTCTAAATTTAAACTAAGAAAAAAAGACATAATTTTAGATATCGGAAGTAATGATGGCACACTTTTAAATTTTTTTCCAAAAAAATATATTAGAATTGGTATAGATCCAACAATTTCAAAATTTAAAAAATATTATAAAGATAAAAATATAATTTTAATAGATGATTATTTTTCCTCTGATAATTATTTTAGTAAATTAAAAAATAAAGCTAAAATAATTACTTCTATATCTATGTTTTATGATTTGGAAGAACCTAGAAAATTCGTTCAAAATATTAATCAAATCTTAGATGATAATGGAGTTTGGCATTTTGAACAGAGTTACTTACCAAGTATGATTGAAAAACTTTCATATGACACTATTTGCCATGAACATTTGGAATATTATGATTTAACTATTATTAAAAAAATTTTAAAAATTTATAAAATTAAAATTATAGATGTAGAATTTAACGATATAAATGGAGGTAGTATTGCAATAACAGCAGCAAAATATGGATCGAATTACAAAACTAACTTTAGTATAATAAATAAAATATTAAGATATGAAAAAAATCTATATAAAAATAAAAAATATTTTACAGAATTTAAAAAAAATATATTTAAACACAAAAGTAATTTAAAAAAAATAGTTAATAAAATTAAAAAAGAAAATAAGACCTTAATAGGTTATGGAGCATCTACTAAAGGTAATGTGATTATTCAATTTTGTAAATTTTCTTCTAAAGATATTAAAATAGTAGCAGACGTAAACAGTGATAAATTTAATCATTTTACACCTGGAAGTAAAATAAAAATTATTAGCGAAAAAAAGGCTAAATTATTAAATCCTGATTATATGATAGTATTTCCGTGGCATTTTAAAAAAATGATAATCCAAAAAGAAAAAAAATTTTTAAAAAAACATGGTAAATTAATATTTCCTTTACCTAAAATTGAAATTATCAATGAATAAGATATCAGTTGTATTATGTGCAAAAAATGAAGAGGTTAGAATAGCTAATTCTTTAAAATCAATATTAAAAAATAAAATAGATGAAGTGATTATAGTTGATGGTAATTCTTATGATAAAACTATAGAAATTGCTAAAAATTTTGATTGTAAAATTATTAAATCTAAATCTGGAAGTCTAACATATGATAGACAGTTAGGTATAAATAATGCAAAAAAATTTAATGATATTGCTATGATTGACGCAGATCATGTACTTAAAGATAATGATATTGAATTATTGTACTTAGATTTAGTAAAATATAATTTAGATATAGTTCAAAGCCAATTTAAAACTTATGAAAATAATTCCCTTTTGAGCATTGCTGAAGATCAATTATATTTTATACAGCATAATAAACCTGGTATAAAAAAAATGATAGGCACAGCTCCAGCAATATATAAAAGAGATATATTCAAAGAGATTAAATTTGACTCGAACATTACAAAAAAAATAGATGATACCGATTTTATATACAGGCTTTCAAAACTAAAAAAATATAAAGTAGGTGTTGGAGATACTGTTATTATGCAAAATCATATACCAAATGTAAAACATTTTATAAATAAATATATTGGTTATGGGTATGGTGATGGAGAATTCATTTTTAAATACCCTAAAAAAATATTTAGTATTTTCTATAATTTAATTTTTTGGTACTTATTTGTTTATCCACTTAAATCAGTTATATATTTGAAACTTATGGCTGCACCACTTTTTTTCTTTCAAGGTTTGCTAAGAATTGTTGGTATGTTTAAGTATTTTTTGACTAAAAAAAACTAAATTACTATGTTTTTAGCTTTTGAAATTAAGAATTTCTTCCTTTAGCATTAATTTTATCAGTTGTTTAAATTTTACTTTTGGTTTCCAATTTAATTTAATCATTGCTTTTTTATAATCTCCTTTTAACCAATCAACTTCTATATCTCTTTTGTAATAATTATTAGATTTAAGAATGATTCTATTATTATCCAATCTTTTTACCTTAAATTTATTTTTTTCCATATACCACTTTATTGGTATATTTAATTGATTAAACGTTTCATTTACAAATTCCTTAATAGAATGTGTTTCACCTGTTGCAAGAACATAATCATCTGGATTTTTTTGTATCATCATTTTATGTATACCTTCTACATACTCAGGAGCATATCCCCAATCTCTTTGTGAATTTAAGTTTCCTAATTCTATTATATGATTAATATTATTCTTAATTTTTACTGCGCCTTCAATAATTTTTTTTGTAACAAAATTATTCCCTCTTCTATAACTTTCATGATTGAATAGAATACCATTAACTACATAGATTCCATAAGCTTGTCTGTAGTATTGACATATATGATAAGAGAATAGTTTAGAAATAGCATAAGGGCTTACAGGTTGAAATACTGTTTTTTCATTTTGTTTTTTTTCATTGTTAGTGCCAAATAATTCACTTGTTGAAGCTTGGTAAAATCTGATTTTCTTATTAAATGTTTTTATAATTTCTAGAACATTAAGACATCCAATACCATTTATATTAGATGTAACTATTGGAAGCAAACTTGAAATCTGTACATGACTTTGTGCAGCTAAATTATAGATTATCTTAGGTTTAGTTTTAATAATTATATCACTGATTGATCCATAATCTGTTATGTCTCCATAATGTAGAAAAAATTTCTTATTATTTTTTAAGTGATCTATTCTTGATCTACTTTTCATTGAACTACTATGTCTTATAACACCATGAACAACAAAATGATTTTTTAATAAGTATTCTGCTAAATATGAACCATCTTGGCCAGATACACCAATTATAAGAACATTTTTTGTCTTTAACTTATTGTTCATATAAATTTACAAATCAGAATTTTGAGGTAAAATTAAAATATTAATAGTTATAAATGTTTTTTATATTAAAATAAACTCTTATTAATGATTGAAAAGAGTAGATATTTAATTACATCATCTAATCCAGAAACTTGGAAAAAAGATGAGCCAATATTATTACTAGGACAATGGTGCGTAAACAATAAAATAATTAATTTAAAGGATGTTGATTACAGATTAGTTGAGCCTTACGGAATAGGTCATAAGAATAGAGATAAGGATATAGCTAAAGCAAGAGAAATCGAAAAAAAAATTATTCCAAAATTATCAAATATTTTAAATAATACTCATAATTTAAATTTTTCAGAAAAATATTGGAAAATTTTATTTTATCCATGGTTAAGAAGATATGTTGAGGTAATGATTAATAGAATAAATAATATAATCTTGTGTTTTGATAATTATAAAATAAGTGAATCAACCTTTTTTAATGATAATTACAATTTAACTCCAAAAGATTCTTATGATGCAATTTTAAAATATGATGATGATGTTTGGAACAATATTTTATATAAAAAAATTATTGAAAAACTAAATATTCATAATTTTAAAAAAAATATAATTGATTATAAATATGAACTAAATAGTAAAAGAAAGTTTAATTTAAAAAAATTTTTATTTTTTTTACTTTTAGATCTTTTTAATTTTTTTTCTAAACTAATTAATAAAAATTCTGGTGTTTATTTTGATTCATATCTATCTTTAAAAAATAAGATTAATCTCTATTTCCACCTAAGACAACTCCCTTTTTTATGGCATAATTCAAGAGATTTAAATTTTAAACAGAAATATAATAATGAACTTAGAGAGTCTCTCAGATTGAAATTTATTCAATTGAAACATACCGATAAAATTGAAGAGATAATTTTTGATATGGTATTTGAATTAATTCCTATGTCACTAATAGAAAGTTATCAATATATATATAATATATCCAATAAATTATCTTTACCGAATAATCCTAAATTTATAGCCACTTCTAGTTCTTACGATTATGATGAATTGTTCAAATTTTGGGCCAGTTTTAAGATAGAAAAACAAAATGTTAAATACATAATATTGCAACATGGCAATAACTACGGTACACATAGATATATAAACCCTTCAGTTGAAGAATTAAATGCAGACAAATTTATTACCTGGGGGTGGTATGTGCCAAACAATAATAAATACATTAGAGGATTTATTAATAAGACAAAAAATTTAAATTTAAAAAAAAAATATAATCCTACAAAATTTTTATTAATAACTGAGGATTTACATCATAGATATTGGACATATGATTCACATTATGAATATGTACAAAAATATCAATCAATTAAGAAATTTATAGAAAATTTTCCTGACACATTAAAAAATAATTTACTTTTGAGAATGCATATTGGAGATAAAAAATCTTATTATAATATGCATGATAGGCTTATAAAATCTTTTCCAAATCTAAATATTGAATTTAGTACAAATAATTATTTGTCTTCAATTAGTAATAGCAAAATTGTTATATTTAATTATGATTCTACTGGAATTTTGGAATTATTATCACTTAATTTTCCATTTATTGTCTTCTTGCATAATAAAACAGAACACTTAAGAGATAGCGCAAAGCCTTATTATAATTTATTAGAAAAAGAAGGAATTATTCATTATAGTGTTGAGTCAGCAATTTTCAAAATTAATGAAATTTATGAAAATATAGACAAATGGTGGAAAAGTGATAATGTTCAACAAGCTAGAAAAACTTTTTGTAAAAAATTTGCTAGAACATCAAAAAATCCAGGATATGATATTTCAAAAATTATTAATACAATTTCTTAAGCTCTCGTAATATGAGCGATTATTATAAAATGTTTAAAAATAAAAATGTTTTAATTACAGGTCATTCTGGTTTTAAAGGATCATGGCTTTCGATGTTATTAAAAAGATTTGGCGCAAATGTAATTGGATATTCCAAGCCGATTGATGAAACAAACAAGCATTATAATTTATTAAATTTAGGGACATTAGTCAAAACAATTGAAGGAGATATTAATGATGCAAAATTGTTAAATAATGTTTTTCGTGAGTATAAACCAGAAATAGTTTTTCATTTAGCTGCACAAGCCATAGTAAGTAAATCCTATGATGATCCGTATAATACTTTTCAAACAAATCTAATGGGTTCCCTAAATATTTTAAATGCAATCAATAGATCAGATCATGTTAAGGCATTAGTCTATATCACTTCAGATAAATGTTATGAGAATAAAGAGTGGGAATGGGGTTATAGAGAGAACGATCAACTTGGAGGTGCAGATCCATACAGTGCATCAAAAGCTTCAGCTGAAATATTATATTCCTCCTATCAAAGATCTTTTTTTAAAAAGAAATCATATCTTAGATCTGCTTCAGCTAGAGCTGGGAATGTTATTGGAGGAGGTGATTGGGCATCAAATAGGTTAATACCTGACTGTATAAGATCAATTGAAAATAATACTAATTTAGAAATTAGAAATCCCAAATCTACTAGACCTTGGCAGCATGTTTTAGAACCACTTTCAGGTTATTTAACTCTAGCTTGCAAACTGATGAATAAAGAAAAAAATATAGAAGGTTCTTTTAATTTTGGACCTTCTTCAAAAGATATAAAAGATGTTAAAACTGTGGCTTCTCAAATGTTTAGTATTATTGGAAAAGGTAATTTAATTACAAATGAAAATAATCATGAATTTGATGAAGCAAATCTACTTCAGCTTAATTGTGACAAAGCAAATCACTACCTTTCTTGGTTACCAAAATGGGATTTTTCTAAGAGTTTATTTATGACAGCAGATTGGTATAAAAGATATTTGAATGATGAAAATGTTATCGATATAACTAACGATCATATTAACCAATATTTTGAGAATTCATTATGATAGATGGAGTAAAAATTACAAAATTAAAACAAATTTTTGATGAGCGTGGTAAGGTTATGCATATGATGAGAAGTGATTCAGAAGCTTTTAAAAAATTTGGTGAAATTTATTTTTCTACCTCTTACCCTGGTGTAGTAAAGGCATGGCATAGACACAAAGAGATGACATTAAATTATGCTGTAATATCTGGTGAAATTAAATTTGTTTTATTTGATGATAGAAGTACTAGTCCCACCAATGGACAAATACAAGAATTATTTATTTCACCTCAAAATTATATACTAGTTTCAGTACCTCCTATGATTTGGAATGGCTTTAAATGTATTGGCGTTAATCAGTCAATTGTTGCAAATTGTGCAGATGTACCTCATAAAGCTAATGAAATTGATAGAAAACATCCTACTGACAAATATATTCCTTATAATTGGAATATTGAATTAAAATAATTTGATTGATTGAATATGAAAGTTGTAATTTTAGCAGGTGGTTTTGGAACAAGATTAAGCGAATATACATCAGAAATTCCAAAGCCAATGGTTCAAATAGGTAATAAACCAATACTTTGGCATATAATGAAAATATATGCACAATACGGGTTTAAAGATTTCTATGTTGCTTTAGGTTATAAGTCTGAAATTATTAAAAACTATTTTTTGAATTACAAATCATTAAATAATGATTTTTCTATAAACTTAAAAAATGGAAATATAAATTTTTATAATACCAATGGTGATGATTGGAACATTAATCTTATAGATACTGGGCTGAAAACTATGACTGGCGGAAGACTAAAACGATTACAGAAATTTTTGAAAAATGATAAATTTATGTTAACCTATGGTGATGGTTTATCTGATGTTGATATTAAAAAACTTTTGAAATTTCATGAAAATCACAAAAAAATGATTACTGTAACTGCGGTAAGGCCCACTGCCAGATTTGGTGAGTTAGAAATCAACTCAAATAATTTAGTAAAAAAATTTGAAGAAAAGCCTCAATTATATGAAGGATGGATTAATGGAGGCTTCTTTATTTTTGAGCCTGGTATATTTGATTTAATAGATGATGATGAAACACTTTTAGAGAGAGAGCCTTTAGAAAGAGCAGCAAAAAAAGGTGAATTAATGGCATATAAACATAATAGTTTTTGGCAATGTATGGATAATAAAAGAGATTATCAACTTCTAAACTCATACTGGGATAATGGACCTCCATGGGTAAAAAAAATTTAATGAATTTATTAATTATTGGAGGCTCCGGATTACTGGGTGGGAGGCTTTACAGACACTTTAAAGAAAAAAAATATAATGTTAAAATACTTGTAAGAAAAAATAAAAAAAATTACAAAAATTTTTTTTCCAACGATATTTTAAAAATTAATTTTTATGATCTTAATGAACTTAAAGATGCTTGTAATGACAAAGATATAATCATACATGCAGCGGGTTTAAATTCTCAAGACTCAGAAAAAAATAAAATAGAAGCTTTATACATAAAAGAAGAATTTACAAAAAATTTAATAAGAATTTCTAAAAAAAATAAAGTTAAAAAGTTAATTTTTATTTCTACTGTTCACGTCTATTCTAATTTTTTGAATAGAGAATATAATGAAAGTTCAAAAACAGTTAACTTACATCCCTATGCTTTATCTAGCTTAAAAGGAGAAAAAACCTTATTAAATTATTCTGAAAATGAAACTGAAGTATTTATATTAAGACTAAGTAATTGTTTTGGAAGTCCAATAAGTAAAAATGTAAATTGCTGGAAATTGTTTATTAATGATCTTTGTAAGCAAGCAATACAAACAAAGAAATTAATTATAAAGCAAAATCCAAAAATAAAACGTGATTTCTTAGAAATATCAAATTTCATTAACTACATTGATTTTTTTATAAATACTAATAAAAAATATAAATTTAAAATAATCAATATCGGTTCTGGCAAATCTTATACTTTATTTGAAATAGCTAAAATTATACAAAAAAGAATTAAATTTCTTTTGGGTTTTACACCTGCAATAATTTTGAAAAAAAATAATATTAACCAAGAAATTAATACAAAGTTTACAATTAACATTGATAGATTAAAAAAATTAAAAATAAAAAAAATTACAAATTTTACAAAAGAAATAGATAGTTTAGTAATTTTTTGTAAAAAAAATTATGTCTCCAATTCAAAATAAAAAACCAATTGTTTCTGTAATAATGCCTTCATATAATAGGGCATATTGTATTGAAAGAGCTTTAGATTCCTTATGTAAACAGACATTTAAAAATTTTGAATTAATTATTATCGATAATTATTCCACTGACAATACAAGTGAAATTGTTAATAGATATAAACATAAAATTAAAATATTTTTTTATAAAATAAATAATAATGGAAATATTGCAAAATCTAGAAATTATGGAATTAAAAAAGCATCTGGTCAATACCTTGCTTTTTTAGATACCGATGATTGGTGGAAGATAGATAAGCTACAAATTTCCATTGATTATTTAATGAATGGTTACGATATAGTTTATCACGATCTTTATACTGTTTATAAAAAAAATAATCTTTTCAAAAATCTTTGGAAAATTAGAACTAGAAAACTTAATAGTCCTATTTGCAAAGATCTTCTTATTTATGGTAACGCAATAAATAATTCTAGCGTAGTTTTATCAAAAGAAATATTTCTATCTATTGATGGATTTTCCGAAGATCCAAATCTTATATCTTCTGAAGATTATGATGCGTGGATAAGGTTTTCAAAAAAAACTGAAAAATTTAAAAAAATTAACAAAACTTTAGGTTATTATTGGCAGGGAGGTGGTAACACTTCTAATTTAAATCTCACAATAAAAAGTATGAACCATATTCTGAAAAATTATAATGACGAAATTTACAAATATTCTAAAGATGGTTCAGCAGGTTTTAATTATACTATAAGCAGATCTTATTATAATGTATCTGATTTTAAAAACTCAATAAAATATGCTAGTAAATTAATTTTTAAAAAAGTACCTCTTATTCTTTATTGCAAATCAATAATCACTATTCTTCAATCTATACTATTTTATTTGATATATATTTTTAAGGTAAAAATTTTTTAATGAAAATTTTACATATTATTAATAGTTTGAATATGGGTGGTGCAGAACAAAATTTATTAAATCTTTTAAAAAATAGTCATAATTCTACTTTTAATCACTCAGTAGTTAGCTTAAGTGATGAAGGAATTCTCGGAAAAGAAATTAAAAAATTAAACATCAAAATTTATTGTTTAAACATAAATAAAAATAATTTTTTTTTAATCAAAATATTACGTTACTTTATTTCTATCTTCAGATTATCAATTATAATTAAAAAAAATAAGTTTCAAATAGTACAAACTTGGCTTCATCACTCTGATTTGTTAGGCCTTATATGCTGTTTCTTACTTAGACATAAAAATTTAATATGGTCTATACGCTGTTCATTTCTGAAGGTTGAGTTTATTTCTTTTAAAAATATTTTTTTGATGAAAGTATTAGGAGTATTTTCAAAATTTCCAAAAATAGTTATTTTTAACTCATATTTAGGATACACAGCACATTCGCTGATTGGGTATTCACCAAAAAAATATAAAATTATATATAATGGTGTTG
>MDTG01397700.1_pt1 | contig 11677 bp, 10 predicted proteins | sample 811421 | NCBI WGS metagenome assembly MDTG01 (sample SAMN05326645, study PRJNA326480) | marine metagenome | isolation source: seawater | place: Pacific Ocean: South East | collected 2011
AACTCTTAAACTGTTCTTTAAACAAAAAAAAAGGGGAATTAAAGCTATACCATATTTAAAAAAATCATTCACTTGTAATAAAAGAAATATTGACTTCAGTCCATGGATAAGAGATGATTTTATAAATTCAATTGTAGGTCAAGAAGCATTAAAAAATTGTTATTATAGTTTACTTATAAAAAAGTTAGTAAATAATTCTCCTATAAAAGCAAGAGCATTTTTTATCCAAGAATTTCAACCCTGGGAAATAGCGCTAGTTTATTATTGGAAAAAAAGCAAACCAAAGGAAATAACAGGAATACCACATTCAACACATCGTTATTGGGATTTGAGATATTTTTTTGGTAAATCTTTTTTCTCTTCATATTCTAAAGAAATTTTGCCAGATCAAATTGCAGTTAACGGGAAATATAGCTACAGCAGATGCCTGGAGAATGGTTATCCTAAGAGGATATTAAAACCTTTGGAGGCACTTCGTTATATTCACCATCCTGAAAAACCTCATAAAAGTAAAATCAAGAATAAGAGGAAAATTAGTATTCTTATTTGTTGTGATTATCAACTAAAAACTAGTGAAAAATTGATTTCGATTGTTAATGAATTTATCAATAAAGAAAAAATAAAATATGATCTAAATGTCAGAATGCATCCCTCTTTTCCACTACCAACTAAACTTATAAGAAAATACAATCTCACTATAAGTAATGAAGAGATTGTTCCAGCATTACAAAAAACAGATTGGGTAATAACAAGTAATCTTTCAGCAATCGCAGTCGACGCATTTTATCAAGGTTGTAAAATCGGTCAACTAAGTGACGGCTTGTACTTTAACTTAAGCCCATTAAGGGGGGTTGTTGATAATTTATTATTTACAGATTTAAATGAACTCAAAGAAATGATAAACAAGCAGGATGAATCAAAAAAAAATCTTGAATATTTTTTTATAGATCCCAATTTGAAGCTATGGAAAAAATTTTTATTTGATTTCAATAAATAGAAAATCATCAAAATTAAGATAAACTCTACCTCTCAATACAATTATTTTAAAAGGATAGCTAAATAGTTAAGAATAGATTCAATAAATTAACTAAATTTATATCTGTTTTTTATCAAAAAAATTGATATCCTTGTTGCATTTGTTAATATGAGCTACAATGGTTAAATAACTTTAATTTTCATGTATATGATTAGTTTAGTCTTGAAAAAAATTTTATTTAAATTCGTCTTTTGGTATTCTAAGTTGCCTCCCCGAAAAAGAAAATTAATAAATAATCTTATTTTTTTTTCAAAAAGAAGATTAAGATCGTATTATACAATCCCAAAAAACAATTGTTCCTCAGTTGGTAATACATTTTTTATTAAAAATTATAAGAACTTACGAATAATTAAGAATTCTTATATAGGAAAAAATATTAGAGATACAGTCAACAGCGTTTCTGGTTATGTGCCGTATATTAAAGGAAGTACCAAAATATTTTTTTATCATTTCTTTTCACTTAATTATGGAATTAGGAAATCAATGATAGGACAAATATCATTAGTTAATGAAAAAAATGAAGTTATTTCCACTTCAGTGGTCAACTTCCCATCAAGGTATAACGGCCAAATTGATTTATCTGATTTGTTTGGAAAGTTGGACGGTACAAGTTGCATTTTAGAATTATATCACCATAAAATTAATGTCAACCACGGGGGTCATCAAGGACATTTAAGATTTTGGGGTGTGTACGGAAATAATTATAGTACAGTTCATAGTATGCCTTTATTCCCACTAATTATAAAAGATGATATTCCAAAACTTGCAGAACGCAGATTTTATCCTACTAGCAGTGGTGATATTCAATATTATTTCATGAATTCAAATTTAAAGGAGAAAAAAATTGTTAATAATCTCAGTGGTGATCATTCTACCCAAACAAAAATGTTAAGTGGTTTTACGTTACAGTTTGAAAGGAACAATAGTTCAATTGATTCCCCAACTTCAATATGGCATCATTCGACTTTAACGAGGAAATTGAGTTTTAATAAAAACGAACCATGCCCCTCCCAACTGGTTTCATTTCCCCCAATAAAAAATATTGACGCAGCACTTTTTTTGGGTGAGTTTGTCAAAACAAATCAAAAAATCAAATTCGATTTATTTGATATATCAAAGAAAAAAATTATTGAAAAAAAAATTTTCAAAATTGATACCTTATGTCAAATTAAAGTATCAGATATATTTGATTCCAAGTTAATCTCAGGAAATGTTGTTTCAGTTACTCCACTTGAAAATAGTGGTGACAATATTTATAAAAACGCATATTTAAATATTCAATATTTTATTAAAAATAGAATTTGTGACGGGGTACACGCTCACCGGTATACCAATGATATAGGACATTTTGAACTTAACAATTATTCAAATTTCCAAGGGCTTAAGTTTATGCATTATGAAATTAATGATAATACAAAATCATACTTTTCTTTGTGGGGAAGTAGAAACAATGATATTTATTTCAGGCTAAGAATCTTTGACTATAAAAATAATTTTGAAAAGTGCTTCAATTTGAAAACAGAAAAAGAAATTCCCGTATTTCAAGTTAATCTTGAAGATTTAAAAATCCCAAAAGGTTTAGGAGTTATCCAATTAGAATGTGACACTCATAACCCACCTGCTACGTCATATATTTATAAAAGGGAGGGTGATAAAGAATTTCTTGGGACGTGTCATTTAACAGGCGGATAAATTAAAGTATTAAAATCATCTATTCCATTATTTACTTTAAATTGGACAAAATTTCTGTCATAATGTGAGGTTAATATTGCATTTTCTTTCACTAGACAAGGAATGTTTGAAATTATTGGATATGAAAGGCACCCTTCTTTTGAGTATAATGAATTATCATATACTTTTAATTGTTTTTTTGAAATGGGACACATGAAGTTTATTTTATTTTTTTTTATATCCTGAACTTTTTCAATTACTATGATAGAGGTTGGGTTTTTACTATTTTGAGAATATTCAAATTTTTTATATTCCAAAATCTTGAATCCATTTTTGATAATTATTTCATAAAGACCCTTTATATATCCATGTTCATCCATTCTTTTTTGAATGCTTTCATTTTCTAATTCATAAATTGGTTCAAGGAGAATTAAATATTTTGAAGTTATTCTCATCAATTCTAAAATAGCTTGCTCTTCTCTTCCTCCGTTAGGCTCCAAAGAATGTGATGTATAAACAATATCAATACTATTGTCAAAAAGTGGGATTTGAAATAGATCAGCACAAAATAAAGTGAACTTTTTAATTCCTATATCTTTTAAAAAATGTTGTGCATAACTTAATCTAGACCATGATATATCAAAACCGCCATAAAACTTAAAATTATTATTTAACTTTTTCTTCAAAAGACCAAATGTTGTGGCCTCTCCTATACCAATTTCTAATATAGAATCACACTTGTCAAATTTATTTATCCTATTTGCTAAAGACTGACAATAATTTAATTTAAAATTGATATTTGACACCAAGTTTTTTAAATATTGCCCGGATTGAAAGTCATAGCTTATTAATATGTCATCAAGATTATTAGATTTCCTTCCTTCCTTTTTCTTTAAGTATTTTATAATATTTTGACCTTGTTCAAATATTTTTTTAATTTTTTTTAAATTCCTAAACTTCTTCATCATTTAAATACATTTAAATTTTTACTTTATAATAAAACAAGACCCGAAGGGCACCTTATAAAAAAATGAATATTTATTTGATTTTAAAAATTCATCAACTGCCTTACGAGCACCTGGGAATTGACTAATGCCGTAATCATCAATTACTATAGCGCCTCCCTGATTTAAGCGTGGATAAAAGTAGCTTAAAGAATCTAAGGTGGGTTGGAAAAGGTCTACATCAATATGAACGAAGCAAAAATTTCTTTCCTTTACCTCGCTAAACCTTTCAGGAATCCATCCTTTAAAAAAATAAATATTTTTAAAAATTGACAGTGTCGATTTGACTTGCTGTTCATCTGAGGCAAATGATAGCTTTTCGAATTTAATCTGTTTCTTATTAAGTTTGTATCTCTTGTTTTTATCCTCATCAGATTTATCCGAAAGCCCTCCTTCGAAAGAGTCAAAAATATAAAACTTCTTGTTTGATTTTGTTTTCTCCAATATTTTAGAAATTATAAAAGCGCTATGACCTTTCCATACTCCACATTCCACAATGTCTCCATTAATTTTATTGTTCAAAATATTTTTGAAAACATTTTGTAAGCTATAAAACCTTAATTGTTTATATGGATTGTCAAATTTAGTTGAAAGTGAAGCCCTCATAGCAACCCCATATAACTTCATCTCATCAAAATTTTCATAATAGGTTTCCCATAAAAATTGATCATAAACAACTGGTTTGTGTATTTTATTAGAACGGTGAACGAATATTTTAAAATTTAACTTACTGAGTATGAAATTTATTGATTTTAATAGAAATTTAGCTAGAAACTTAATCATTTTAATTTTTTTATAATTTTTGTGTCAAACTTTCTCATTTCTTATATATAAGTTTATGAATTTCAGATTTTTTAAAATGTATTTATAATTAATAATTTTAAATGAATATCCCATTAATAAGTAAATCATAACGATTAACAATTTAAATATTATATTTAAACTTAAACTAAGTGTATTATAAAAAAGAAATAAGGTTAAAATACCAGATAATAAAACATAAAAATAAATTGATATCATCTTTCTATTTTCCCAAAAGATTTTAGAATATTTCTGAGAATAATAAAAAAATAATATAATATGTAACATCCCACAAATAAAGGTTGAATAAGCAGCCCCTATCATTCCAAAAAATTTAACAAAAGGATAGTTCATAATTATATTTAATAAAATATTCCCTATGCTTAAAATTGAAATTATTCCTGTTTTTTTCGCGAATAACAGCTGTGGTTGTTTCAAAAAAAAGTGGCAACTGTAAAGAAGGGATAGAATAACAATAACAGGTACTGCATTTAAATACTCTTCAGCAGAAATTATTATTAAAATTTCTTTAGCAAATAAAATATTAATAACACAAAAAAACGAAGACAAATAAAAAAAGGGTGTTAAATATTGTCCAATTTCTTTGATAAGATTTTTATCTTTTGAGAAATATCTTTCAAGAATATTTGGTTGAAATATGCTCTGTAATGATGTTGAAAACATAAAACTCAGATTTGAAATCTTGCTTCCTATATCGTAGATACCTACATTACCTAAAGAATCGGTCAGATTTATTATAAATCTATCAAATTGACTACCGAAGGATTTAACAATATTTGATGGAGAAAGTGGAAGACCTAAAATAATACTTTCATATAGTATTTTTTTATTTAAATAATTTGTTCCAAAATTAAAATATAATATGGCTTGGATAATAAAAATAAAAAACACTGAGATTGCTTGTCCTAATAATAGACCTATTAGTTCAAGCTTTAGAAAAATTAAAAAAAAACATGAAAAAATGAACGAAATTAGGGACTCTGATAAGTTGAAATACATAAACTTTTTACCATTTCTTATATTTTTATAGTATACGTAGAAGAATTGATTTAGTTGTTTAAATCCAATATACGTAACCCCTAACAGTACTATATAATTCTTTATTTCGGTATTAAAGATATATTTGGACAAAAGAGGGGAAATATTCCAAATTAAAAATCCAAAAATCAAAATATTAAAAATTATAAAAGTTATAATACTAAAAAGTAAATCATCTTTTTCTTTTTGTGACTCGTACTTAAAATAATTTCTCTGATAGACTGTGATTAATCCAAAACTTGAAAAACCTAAAACAATATTTGCAACAAAACAAGTTAAAGCATATATTCCAAATTGGTCGGGTTTTATATAATTTACATAAACAGCTAAAGCCAAAATTTGTAAAATAGCGGTAAAAAAAAATGGTGCTGTAAAATAGAAAATATTTTTCATAGATGTTTTTTTGTATGTTTTATTAACCATTTTTTTAGTTCGTCTTTACTTTTAGCCAGCTCTATTCCAGCCAAACCCTCGTCATCTTTTTGAACAATTCCTTCAGGGTCGTAGTATAAAGCAGGTATACCTATTGAATTTGAAATATGTGCAGTTGAAACAAAGGGTATATGAATACTTGCTATTGATTTTTCAATTAGTTTATATGGATCATTATCAGGGTCTACGACAAAATTTTTAGAGTATAAGTCATTTACTTTTTTGCCGTACTCCAAATTAGAGTTTTTTGCACTTGATCTTTTTTGTTTCAAGACTCCAACAACTGAATCAAATTCTGATAATATTTCCAAAATATGTTTATGGAATTTTAATAATACATCTGGTGTATAGTAATCATAGGGATGACCAATTGAAAAAAAATGTGTGTTTTTAAACACTGATATATCAAAAATTGAAATTATTTTTTTTTCATCTAAGTTTTCAGGTAATCTAAAAGTGTTATTACTTTCAAACCAAATTGGACCTACAATTTTAAATTTCTTCTCACACCTTTTACCTAAAAGTTTTAATAAGTATTTCTTGTGATAATTATGCCATACATAGTATTTTGGCCAACTTAAATATCTATAGTTATAAAGTTCATTAAAATATTTCCCCTTTTGGCTTTTGAATGTGTAGAGGTGCGCAGAATAATAATATAAAATTACCGAACTCCCACTTTTTTCTGCATTGTAAGTCCATAAGGGCCTAAAGATTGAGGTAGAATTCTGAAAATAGTAGTTTTTTGCATAATTCACTTTTCCTGCATTTTCAGATAAATACAATTTTGGATATTCAGATAATAATAATGCATATCCATACTCCCCACTAAACATCTTCAAAAATGAAATTAAACTTATTTTAATTGAATTTAGGATATAATAAAAAATATTAATGAATGAGGGATTTACATAAAAAGGTAAGGCACTTTCACAAATAGAGTGTGATTTCAAAAGAATTTTTCTATCAATTTTAGCGTCATGATATACCAAATTACATTGGTTTAAGTCCTCTTTATTCAATATCCAATTTATAATTGTTTTTGATCCCTTAAAATTAGATGGGAAATTTTTACCTGAAAGGCCATGAAAAAAAATATAATTAAATCTACTATCGGGCATTTTTTCTGCAAGAAGGTTAATAAAATTTTCAAAAATGCTGTAAATTCCTCTTATATACCAATACAAAAGGCTAAAAATCCATAAAATTTGATTGTAGATTGTTTCTGATTTAAAGCCCTCTTCATTTTGTAATCTTTTTCTAAATTTAGGCGGTAAATTACACCTTATTAATTTGTCTTTTCTTCCTAAGGCTCTTAAAACTGAAATGTTTAGTGTTGTAAATAAAAACCTTTGGATGAAAAATTGTCTCAATGCGGTCTGCATTAATTCATTAGAAATTCCAAAATAAAAACCCTGCGCTTTAAAATTTGTTTTTGATAGTCTACTTGACAAATCAATTAAATAGGCCCTATTATTATCTTGATCTAATTTTTTTTTGCCATATAATACTTCCTTATCAATATTTTTTGAATTAAGAAACATAATAGACCTCTATTTTTCTAGTAAAAACCAATTTCTGTCGTCAGTATTAAAAAGTTTATCTCTTCTATATATAAATCCATAATCTATTAATTTAAGATTATACTTTTCAATCATTTCACCTGCAAAGTCTCTTTTAAATAATCTGTCTTGATTTCCTCTATAGTTTAATTTTATTGGTTTGTCATTATAATATTCACAGATTAGTATATATTTTTTTGAACTATTATAAAGGGATTTATAAACATTCTTTAAATACTTAGGATTTATGTGAATTAGGACAGTTTTAATCAAAACCAAATCAAATTTTTGTTCAAATTTATAATCTAAAATAGATTCACAAACTACGTTTTCATCACCGATTTCTTTTGCAAGTATTTCACAGGCTTTTTTATTAATTTCTATTCCTTTAATTTTTAAGTGTGGAAGTATAGTTTTTAAGGCCTTGAGGTTAAGTCCAATATTAGCCCCATACTCTATACATGTTCTAATATCGTCTGCTTTTTTAAGAGATAGATTAAAAAAATTAATATTTGATTCAACTATTCTCTCTTCATTATTTCTTTTTATGTAGTCATTACCAAACTTGCCTTCCCAAAATGACTCCTGTTCCGTTTTAAAATTCATTTTTCTTATTTTTATATTTGTATTTCAATTCAGCTAATTTCCAATCCTCTTCATTGTCAATGTCCTGAAAGTCTAGGCTTTTAAGTTCAATTCCTCCTGTGTTTTTTGTCCATAATTTTCTTTCAACAAGAAAATTTTCGACTTTGAACCAGTAAAATTGTCCAGTATCGTAAAAATAGTTATCTAGATCCTGAGTTCTTTTTCTGTAATTTTCAGGATTTTTCATTTTAATTTTATCACCTTGAATAAATAAAGCTCTTTGAATTGGATGTCCGTATCTTGCGTAAGGAAAAACGGTATCAAGACTTTTTTTTAATAGTATATCAAGAGAACTGTTCAATATCTTTTTTTCAATTAAAATTGCTGTTGGATAAATACAACAACAAGTTTCAAATTCTAAACCATTTTTTTTGTACTCATTTAAAACTTCGTATAAAACATCTGGAGTTGTAGAAAAATCGTCCGAATTTTTTTCGCTTCTCATAAATGGTACTGAAGCACCGCAATTCCTAGAGATTTTTGCTATTTTTTCGGAGTCGGTTGATACCATCACTTCATCAAATATTTTAGAATTTATAGCGATTTTGATAACATGAGAAATAATTGGTTTCCCACAAAATAGTTTTACATTTTTATTGGGAATCCTCTTGCTACCTCCACGTGCCGTAATTATTGCTACTTTTTTCAATGTAATTTTCTATTATTATATTCAGAACGAAGTAGGGATAAAATATGAGAATTAATATATCTCCCTTTAAAAAAATAATGTTGTCTCAATATCGCATCGTTCTTAAAATTATTGTTATTAAAAAAGGTTAATTTTTTTTTATCTATTTCATATACTTCAGCATATATCTTATTAAAATTGAGATAATTAAAACCATAATCCAGCATCACTCTCAGGGTCTCTGGTGAATAAAAATCGTCAACCCACCCGTGTACATTATTTGTAATATGTATATCTGCATGTTTATTAATCCAATTTATATATGTAAAACCTGTAACTCCAATTGGTTTTTGAGATTCATCCTCAATTAGAAAAAATTCAAATTTATCATCAAGAATCATTGAATTATACCAATGCTCGATATGAGCCTGGCTAAATTCTCTATATTCCCTGAAGTAGGGTTGAAATTCTCTTGAATTACGCCATTTTTTTATAATTTCTAAATCTGTAGTTTCAATTGGCCTTAGGTTAATTATTTTTGAATTTAGTGATATCATAATCTTGATTTAATTAAATATAGTTTTGTCCCATTTTTACACTTTATATATGCATTGGGATAGGGTTCTTGAAGAGATCTTATCTTGTTGTGTAATTCCTCGGCTGTGCATGAGTTTATATCATTAATAACAATCTCACTTTGAGAAGGAGATCTTCTTGAGAAATAAGTACTATTGTTTTCGTTCTGTTTTTTTAGATTAAGATTTCCAAAATTGTAAATCATTTTGAGAGTTAAGTTCGTTCCAATTTCAGTAATTCTATCAAAAACGTCCTGTAAATCACCCTCTAGAGAAAATTTTTCTTGATAAATAATATCTCCGGTATCAATCCCTTCATCCATTTTAAATAGCGTAACCGCAGAATTTTTTTCACCATTAATTATCTGGTTTTGAATAGGTGATCCTCCTCTGTACTTTGGAAGCGGTGAAGGGTGAAGCATGACGTTATAGAACTCTCTAATTATTTGTTTTTCTATTTTGCTACTCCATCCGTACCATAAAATTAAATCTGGCATTATATTTTTTAAAAATTTAAAACTTATGTGGTTTTTGTCATAGAATTTAAAAAAATTAGATTTTAAATCTTTGTTAGAGATATTTGTATATATGTCTTTTGCCCATTTTCTGTAAGCAATACAAACTACTTTCATTTTACCTCTTTAATGAGATTAAATGCCTCGGCATACTTTACACCAGACTGTAACCCTCTGTATTTAGCTAATGTTTTTATCCCATTTACATTTCTGGAATTCGGAGCTTTTTCAATTTCAGTTAAGTATTCTTTGAAAGCATAACATTTTTCATTTAAATTATCTGTGCTTAATTCAAAAAATAGGTTTGGATTAAATGGGTTTTTTAACTCTATTTCTGAGCTACTTAGTATTTCCATTGCCAGTACCTTTTTAATCCCATTTTTTGGTCTACAGGCTACCATGGTCGAGTTATAGACTTTTATATGGTCCATATTTGTGTCCTTGCCACTATGGGTAATAACAACATTAGGTTTGAAGGACGAGATTTCATTTTCAATAATTTTATTTATTTCTATTTGCGGTAAAGTATCTAATCTTCCGCATGGGAGATCATAAAAATAATAATCGGATATTCCTAAAATTTTTAATGCTTTTATAGCCATTTTCGTTCTAGCTTTAACTACTTCTTTAACCATTTTGTGACTTGGTGAATTATATCTGCATGAGCTTCCTTCAGCTATAAAAACAACTCTAAATTCCATTAAATTTTGGTATTTAGACATAATTCCACCACACCCAAGAACGTCATCATCCGGATGAGCCACAACTATTAATATTTTGTCACCTTTTTTCATTCAAGATCACCTAGTTTAATTTCATCATTCTCTCTAATCTCTTTTTTAACTACTCTCCCTATTATCTCCTCAAAAGGGTCTAATCCGTCAGTACTACATGGTCTAAGATAAACTAGATCACTTTCCTTTATAGCATGACCTTTATTTAGCGTTTTGTTTGACCTTATAGACCTTCTTTGTATAATAATAGTTTCTTTCTCATTTTCTTCCACTTTTTTAATAGTTTCACCAAGGGCATATTCAATCTTACGGGTAGATTCAACCATTGCTTTCCAAGTACTCGGATTCATTGAAAAAGGGTGGTCAGGTCCATCTCTATTATTGTCATCAGTGAAGTGCTTTTCGATGTATCTTGCACCCAACGTAACAGCTCCTAAAACCGTTTCGTGTCCAAATGTGTGGTCACTTAACCCTAATTCAACATCAGGATAAAGATTTGAATATGTTTTCAAGACATTTAAATTTATAAATTTGAAATTTTCATCTGAAGCGGTATAATTTGTATTGCACTGCATAAGAACAATCGGAATATTGTACTTTAAAAGTAGATCCATAGCTCGTTGAACTTCAAAAATTGTAGATGCACCTGTAGCAATCATAACTTTTTTCCCTTTACTTGCTACTTTTGACAGCATTTTTTTCCAAGTTATATCCCCTGATCCGATTTTATACATGTTTACATATTTATCAAGTTCGTCAACATAATTTAAATCGTAGGGTGTGGTGAAAAAGTCAATTTTTAATTCATCACAATAGGATTTTATTTCTTTAGTCCAATCCAATGGTACCGATGCATTATTATACACTTCGAACACTGACTTTTTCCAATTTGACTGGTGAGATTTCTGGGACTTGAAAGATTCAAATCCTTTTTTTGATACTATAGTTTCAGCTTTAAAATGTTGAAACTTTACAGCATCTGCGCCAGATTGCTTTGCCAACTTACACAACTCCA
>MDTG01426702.1_pt1 | contig 11677 bp, 9 predicted proteins | sample 811421 | NCBI WGS metagenome assembly MDTG01 (sample SAMN05326645, study PRJNA326480) | marine metagenome | isolation source: seawater | place: Pacific Ocean: South East | collected 2011
ATATAGAGAGGGCTTGCAAAAAACTCCTTTACGAGCATCCAAATCAATTAAATTTTTAACTGAAGGGTATAACATAGATCCAGACAAAATTTTAAAATCCGCATTATTTAAAGAGGACTATAATCAAATGGTTTTAATAAAAAATATAGAACTCTATTCCCTATGCGAACATCATATTTTACCTTTTTTTGGAAAGGCTCATGTTGCATATATTCCTAATGGGAAAATTGTCGGATTAAGTAAAATTCCCAGAATTGTTAATGTGTTTTCAAGGCGCCTACAAGTGCAAGAAAGACTTACTGAACAAATTTCTGACTGCTTAGAAAAAAATCTTCAACCAAAAGGTGTGGCAGTTGTTATTGAAGCTTCTCATCTTTGTGTTCAAATGAGAGGAATTGAAAAACAAAACTCAGTAACAACAACATCTTCTTTCACGGGTGTATTTTTAAAAGAAGAAAAAACACGTTCAGAGTTTATTAATCTTATTAGTTCTAAATTAAATTAAATTTTATCATGAAAGCATTTATTTTTCCTGGACAGGGCTCTCAATTCTCAGGGATGGGAAAAGAACTTTATAATCTAGAAGAAGCAAAAAAATTATTTGATATAGCAAATAACATTTTGAAATTCAATATTACAAATATCATGTTTAATGGAACTGCCGAAGAATTAAAACAAACTAATGTCACACAACCATCAATATTTATACACTCCGTTATTTCAGCAAAAATAAATAAAAAATTTAAACCTAAAATGTTAGCTGGGCATTCATTAGGAGAAATATCTGCTTTGACAGCTGCAAATGTATTGTCATTTGAGGATGGGTTAAAATTAGTGAAAATTCGATCTGAAGAAATGCAAAAAGCATGTGAAAGACAAAATTCTACAATGGCTGCAATCCTTCAAATGGACACTACAGTTGTAGAAAAAACTTGTAAAGAAATAGAAGGAATTGTTGTTCCCGCAAACTATAACTGCCCTGGACAAATAGTTATTTCCGGAACACAAAAATCAGTGAAAAACGCATGCGAAAAACTAAAATCATTAGGGGCAAGACGAGCTGTCATTCTTCCTGTTGGAGGAGCATTTCATTCTCCACTAATGAATCCTGCAAAAGAAAAGTTAAAAGAATTTATAGAACGAACACAATTCAATCATCCTAGCTGCCCAATTTATCAAAATGTCTCAGCAAAAGCAGTAACTGATTCTGAATTACTCAAAAGTAATTTAGTAAAACAATTAGTATCCGCTGTTAAATGGGAACAATCTATACAAAACATGATTAATGATGGCGCAACTGAATTTATTGAAGTCGGCCCAGGAAAAGTCTTACAAGGGCTGGTAAAAAAAATTAATTCTGAAATAATAACTACTTCTCTTTCTTTTTAAATTATTTTATGAAACTAAATCCGTTATTTGAATTACAAAAAAATCTTTTTATTCAAAAAAATAAAAATGATCTCAGTGAGCGAATTAAAAAAATAAAAAAAATTAAAAGCTGGATTAAAAAAAATGAACAACTTATTATAGAAACTATTTTAAAAGATTATGAAAAACCGATAATCGAAATATATACAACTGAATTTAAACCTGTTATTAATCACATTGATCACACCATAAAAAATTTAAAAAAATGGCTCCGACCTAAAACTGTAAAAACACCTTTACATCTTTTAGGAACTAAATCAAAAATTTATTATGAACCTAAAGGGTTGTGTTTGATTATATCACCTTGGAATTACCCTTTGAATCTAACTCTTAATCCTTTAATATCATCAATAGCGGCAGGTAATTATAACATTATAAAGCCATCTGAATTTACACCAAATGTAAGTAAGCTTCTTCAAAAAATGATTATTGATTTATTTAAAAATCAAGAAAACATTGTTGTGTTAGGTGACTACACAGTTGGAGAAAAGTTAATTCATTTACCTTTTAATCACATTTTTTTCACAGGATCCCCAAAAATTGGAAAAAAAGTCATGGAAGCAGCAGGGAAAAATTTAAGTTCTGTGACCTTAGAATTAGGTGGAAAAAATCACACTATAATAGATGAATCAGCTGATTTACAAGACTCAGTAGAAAAAATCATTTGGTCAAAATATGTAAATGCAGGGCAAACTTGTATAGCTTGTAATCATGTTTTTATACATAAGAGTATTGCTAATGAGGTTTATGAGAAAATTATAAAAAGATTAGAAAAATTTAAAAAAGAGAAAAAATATACCCAAATAGTAAATTCTTTACATATAAATAGGATTAAAAAAATTTTATCAGATTGTTTAAATCACAGTGGTGAAAAAATAATTTTAGAAACACATAATAGCCCTCAAAAAATCGCAATCACACCCATAAAAAATGTATCTATAAAAAACCCAATATTAAATGAAGAAATATTCGGCCCGATTCTCCCAATAGTTGAATATGAAAAGATTGATGAAATTATAAAATTCATAAACTTAAAAGAAAAACCTTTAGCTATTTATCTGTTTAGCACAAATCCGAAAACTATCAATTTGATTATAAAAAAAACTAGCTCGGGAGGTATAGTAATCAATGATTGCATGATTCAATACATGAATCCAAATCTGCCATTTGGAGGAGTAAATCACAGTGGAATAGGAAAATCAGGGGGCAGAAGAACTTTTTTAAATTTTACAAATGAAAAATCTGTGTTAATACAACGTCCTGGTTTTTCAATTGCAAAAATATTTTATCCACCTTATACAGATTTTAAAAAGAAATTAGCAAAAAAAATACCTTGGTTATTTAATTAGCACATCTAGGTACCAATCTATTGTTAAATCTAAACCTTTTTCAAATTTTGTTTTCGGTATCCAATGTAACTGATTCATAATTTTAGAGGAATCTATGGCATACCTTTGGTCATGACCCGGCCTATCAGAAACTAATTTAATAAGTCTTTCTGAATTTTCAGTTCCTGTTTTTTGATCAATTACCGAACAAATTAATTTAACCAATTCTAAATTCTTCATTTCTTTATTTGCACCTACATTATACGTTTCTCCAACAATTCCTTTATGAAAAATAGTATCAATAGCATCAACATGATCCAATACAAAAATCCAATCTCTAATTGCCTGACCATCACCATAAATAGGAATATTTTTATTATTAATAATATTTTTTATCGTAAGAGGAATTAATTTTTCTGTATGTTGATATGGACCATAGTTATTTGAGCAATTAGAGATAATAAATGGTAGATTATATGTATTTCCATAAGCTCTAACAAAGTGGTCTGCACTAGCTTTAGATGCTGAATAAGGGGATTTAGGAAGATATGGAGAGTTTTCTGAAAAATCACCAGTGCTTCCCAAAGAGCCATAAACCTCATCTGTAGAAATCGCATAAAATAAATGATTTGATGTTGAATTAGACCATCTTAATTTTGCTTCTTCAAGTAAATTAATCGTTCCTAAAATATTTGTCTGTACAAAAAGTAATGGATTATCAATAGAATTATCAACATGCGATTCTGCAGCAAGATGAATAATTGAATCTATCTTAAACTGGTCGAAAAGAGTTTTTAAAATAGATTTATTATTAATGTCACCTTTGATAAATCGATAATTAGGGGCCTTTTCTAAATCTGAAGTATTTTTTAAATTAGAAGCATATGTTAAATTATCAATATTAATGATAAAATAATTTTTATATGAGTTGACAAATTTTCTCACTAAGTGAGAGCCTATAAAGCCAGCACCTCCAGTTATTAAAATATATTTATCAAAATTCATGCTATAGAATTAAAAGTAATTCAAATATAACATTTATTATATCGTTAATGTTTTTGTTTATTCAATGTATATTTGTTTTTTAATTTTTGTTTAATGAAAAAAATTTTCATTCTTATTATTATACCAATAATCGTTTTTTCACAAACAGATGAAACAAAAACTAGCTCTTTTATGTTTTCTGTTGATTACGCATATCAATTTCCTGAATTTGATTTAAAGGACAGATTTGGAAATAATTCTTCTTTAGGAGCGTCATTAATTCAAAAAAACAAAAATGGTTATTTATTGTCATTATCTGGAAGATGGTTGTTTGGAAATAATATAAAAGAAGATAATATTTTTGATTTTATAGATGGAGAAAATGGTGATATAATAAATATAAATGGACAAATTCCTATTATTAGATTATTTGAAAGGGGCGCTCAATTACATATAAATTTCGGAAAAAAACTTAATTTAAATATTAAAAAATCTGAGTCTGGAATTGTCCCTTCAATAGGTTTCGGTTATGTTTATCACAAAATATTTATAGAAACTCTTCTTGGAGAAACGCCACAGCTGAATGAAGATTTAATAAAGGGGTATGATCGTCTTTCAGGTGGATTTTCATTAAAACAATCTTTAACATTTATGTATTTATCAGATAATAATATGAAGAATTTTAACTTTGGAATTGAAATAATTGAATGTTGGGCTAAAGATTTAAGAAATTATCATTACACAAACAACTCTATCCCAAAAAAAAGATTTGATGTTTTTATAGGTTTGAAATTTGAATGGATTGTTCCCTTAAAAAAAAGAACTACTTCTAACTATTACTATTATTAATACTAAGTATGTTCTTAATCTATAATTTTTTTATAATAACATTTTACAAAATAATCGCACCCTGTTATTCTGTTTTTTCAACAAGATTAAAGATCTGGCTTATAGAACAAAAAAAAATTAAAAATTTTACTAAAAATCTAAATAGTAAAAAGAAAATTTGGTTTCACTGTGCATCAGCAGGAGAATATGAACAAATCAAGCCAATTATTACATATTTTGAAAAAAAACATACAGACCTAATAATTACTTTTTTTTCCCCAGATGCTTACAATCATTTAAAAGAAAAAATTAAACACCCTTGTTCATTAATTCCTTTTGATACAAAAAAAAGAATAAATGATTTTATTGAAAAAATAAATCCTGAAAAAATTTTAATTGCAAAAAATGAAATTTGGCCAAATTTGATTAACACTAGTTATAAAAAATCAATCCCAATATATCTTATAGGCTCAAAAATAAAAAGCAAAAAAGTAAATAACATTTTTTATGGAAAATATTATTGTTATTTATTAAAAAAAATAACCCGTATTTTTGTTCAAGATTTAGAGTCAAAAAAAATACTAGAAAATAAAAAAATAGATTCTATTTTAAGTGGAGACCCTAGAATTGATCAAGTTTTATTAGATCAACTAAAAAAACAAGAAGAAAATCAATTAATAAAAAGTTTTATTGGTCAGAAAAAAGTAATCTTAGCTGGTAGTACTGATTTTAAGGATTATAATCTTTTCAAAAATTCCATGAACTCTGATCAAAATAAATGGATTATTATTCCCCACACAAACTCAAAAAAAGATATTAATCAAGTTATTAAACTAATAAACCGAAAATGGTCTCTTTACTCTAATCCAAATGATTTAAAAAACTCAAAAATCATAATAGTAGATAAACATGGAATACTCAAGTATATTTACAAATATGCTAACATTGTCTATATCGGAGGTGGTTTCACAAAAGGTGTTCATAATTGTTTAGAACCTGCAATATTTGGAAAACCAATATTATTTGGGCCTAAATACAAAAATTTTCCAGAAGCAAATTATTTTATAAATAATGAAATTGCTTTTTGTGTAAAAAATAAAAAAGAATTTGAACACTTAATACTTAATAAAAGATTTAACCATGCAGATACAAAAATGAAAACTACATTGTTTTTTGAAAAACATCAAGGAGCTTCTAAAAGAATCATAAAAGAGATAACCTGTTAATTAATTTGTTTTTTTTATCTTTGGGAACAATTTTTGCATACATAATTATATATACAAACATTTTAAAAAAAAAACGCATGAAAAATTTTACTTTATCTATCATTTTTACATTATTAATTCCATTTATATCATTAGGGCAATCAGATATTGTTGGAGGAGATGACGCAAATATTTCTGATTATCCATACCAAGCAGCTATGCTTGGAGAAGGGTGGGGAAATAATTATTATGCCTATTGTGGAGCTTCTATAATAAATGAATATTGGGTGTTAACTGCTGCTCATTGTATGTCTGGAGAAATAGCACCAACCACATATGTAAGAGTTGGAAATAGTAATAGTTATGCGCAAGGTGGCCAAACTTATGAGGTAGCTGAAATAATATCTCACCCAAACTATAACAGCAATACTATGAATAATGATATTGCGTTAATTAGACTTGAAGACCCAATCCAATTTAGCAATAATGCTCAACCAGTATCACTTGTTTGTGATCAACAAGTACAATTAGGAGTGGAAGATGTTGGACAAACATCATGGATAACAGGATGGGGAGAAGATGAAGGAACAGCGAATAATCCTAATCAACTACAAGTAGTAGATGTTCCTATTACAGAAACTTCAAATTATGGAGGGAATCAAATAGATGCTGATATGATTATGGCTGGATATAGTAATGGTGGATATGATTCTTGTCAAGGTGATAGTGGAGGACCTATGGTAGTATTAGCAACAGATGATGAAACTTATCTTCAAGTTGGAATTGTAAGCTGGGGCTATGGATGTGCCGAAGCTGGTTACCCAGGCGTTTATACTCGTGTGTCTTATTTTCTAGACTGGATCTGCACAAATACTAATGGTGATGTTTGCGCTAATGAACAAAGCATTTGTAATGAAAATGCAATATATGGATGTACAGACCCAATTGCAGAAAATTATAATCCTGATGCAGATTTAAATGATGGGTCTTGTGAATATATTTATGGATGCACAGATTCAACAGCAGATAATTTTAATTCAAATGCAACTGCAGATGACGGATCTTGTCAATACTCTTGTGACAACACAGTTTCTTTGTATTTAGTATTAGACTGTTATGGTGAAGAGATTAGCTGGGAATTAGTAAATGATAATGGTATTGTGATTTCACAAGTCTCTGAAGGAACATATCCTGGAGGAAGTACAGGGGACACAATGGAAGAAGGAGGTAGTACTCAACAACAAGAAATTTGCCTAAGTGCCGGTTGTTACACATTTACAATTACTGATAGTTATGGTGATGGAGTTGGTGGTTCAGAATTTAGTTGTGGAATTGACGGAACTCCTTTCTCAATAACTGATGAAACCGGGGAAATTTTGTTTGAAGAAAATGACCCTATATTTGGCGATTGTGAATCAGGAGGTGATTCAGGTCCATGTTCTGCTACTTATTCATTCTGTGTAACTGCTGGGGAACCAATTTATGGATGTACTGATCCAGAAGCATCTAATTATAATCCTGAAGCTAACACGAATGATGGCTCTTGTATTTATGAGGGTTGTACAGATTCAGATGCATGTAATTATGATTCTTCGGCAATTGTTGATGATGGTTCTTGTGAATATTTATCCTGCGCAGGATGCACAGATGATAATTATTTGGAATATGATTCTTCTGCAACTATTGATGATGGAAGTTGTATAACATTAATTGTCTTAGGTTGTTTAGATGACACAGCATTAAACTATAATGAAGAGGCTAACACGGATGATGGTTCATGTGAATATCCTGAAGGATGTACTGATCCAAATGCTGATAATTATGACCCTAATGCCATTCAAGATGATGGGTCTTGTATTTATCCATGGGAACCATGTGATATATTACAATGGGGAGAAAATTTTGAAAGTTATGATGATAGTAACATAGACTCACAATCAAGCGACTGGATTGGTTGGGATAATAATAATTCAGGGGTAGATGTTACAGATAATTTTGCATTTAGTAGTAACCAATCAATTTTAGTAGAACAAGGTGATGACTTAGTTCACATATTTGATGGTATTAACGCTGGTAATGGTGAAATTATATTTTGGATGTATATTCCTTCAGATGGTGGCGCTGGAGCATATTATAATATTCTACATGAATATAACGCAGGAAATAGTGTTTGGGCTCATCAAATTCTTTTTGCTTCTGCAGAAAGTGGAGATCAATCTGTTTTAGATGCAGCTGGATATGAAGCCGCTTATTTTGATGCAGTTTATGATACATGGGTAGAAGTTAGACAAGAAATTGACTTAGACAATGATTATACCACACTATATTATAATGGAGAAGAAATTTATTCTTGGCAATTTAGTCAAGATGCAGGCGGAGAACAACAATTAAATGTTTTAGATGCAATTAATTTTTATGGCTTTTGTGCGGGAGCAGGATGTACTGGACTTGCATACTATGATAATATAGAAATGTGTGGTGACTTTAAAGTAGAAATTTTTGGATGTACTGATCCTACAGCAATAAACTATAATCCTAATGCCACTATAGATGATGGTAGTTGTGTGTACGATAACTCTGATATAGAAGAAAACACTTTATTAGAAATGAATCTTTATCCTAATCCAAACAACGGATCATTTAGTATTACATTAAATGACAACTTACCTTCATTTAAAGTAAGTATATTGAATATTTTAGGACAAGAAGTTTATAGTCAAAAAATTGAGAATTATTTAATTAATTCACAACAAAAAATTGAAGTAGATTTAGTCAAAGGAACATATATTGTAAACTTACAGACAGAAAATAAATCTATAAAAACACCTATAATTATTGAATAACTAAAATTTCTGAAATGAAAATGAAAAAGGGAGGCACTGGTCTCCCTTTTTTAATGCATTCTATCCCCTCTTAACTCCATCCTACTCATAAGATCTTTTTCAAAATCTAAGAACTCTTCCCATCTTTGTTTAACATACGATTCTGATTGATAAATTTTAGCTAGATCCATAAACAACCTATAATGACCTGCTTCCGAAACCATAAAACTATGATAAAACTTCTTAAAATATGGATCTTTTAATCCTTCCGATAATAATTTGAACCTCTCACAACTTCTGGCTTCAATTAACGCATTAGTTAGCAGTTTATCTACTAAAACAATCTCTTTTTGTAAACCTTTTTTTTGAAAGGATAATAATTGATTTACATATTCATCTTTTCTAGGTTGACCAAGTTCAAACCCTCGTTTATGTAATTCATGTAAAACCAATGTAAAATGATCCCATTCTTCTCTTACAACTGGTGTTATAGCCTCTACTATTGGTTTTAAATAAGAATAAGTTACTATTAAAGATATACAAGATGTTGCTGCTTTTTGTTCACAAAAAGCATGATCAATTAAAATTTCTTGTATACTTTTATCAGCTAAATTAACCCATCTAGGATCCGTTGGTAGCTTTAAATGAAGCACTTAATTACTGATAAAGCTTAGAAGGATCAATTTCATTAATTGATGATAAACTTAGAGCTTGAATCTCGTCTGTTGATTTCATTAATCCAGAAATAGTAACTTCACATCCATCACCACAACCCATTATTTTTCTTTTTTGTTCTTTTTCTAAATTAGAAATATCAACCAATAAAAATGGCATCATTTCTGGAAACTGGTAAAGATAAATTAAATCTATAGATGCAGAAACTAAGGCTCCATAAACCTCTACTTTAGCTCCTTCAGAAAAATCTATTTGATAATCTACAACTGATATTGCTCCTTCAGGCACTTCAACTTCTGCACCACCTTCATCTACCTCTTCAAAAGAAGCGTCACCATCATAACTTAATCCATATTGTTCACAAAGAGTAGCAACAATTTCTTCTGTATAAGCCTCAATAATCTCTGAATCACTAAATTCACCATCTCCATTTTCATCTACACCAACAGTATAAATATCAAATGATTCTCCTGAATCATCTATAGAAAATTGAAAGAGAATTTCTTTACCTTCAGTGTCACCACCATTACTCACACCTCTAGCATTCACATAATTTTTTCCATCATCATCAGCAATGAACCCCTCCCAACTAGCATTTGAAATTACATTATCAATTAATTGTTTGTTTGTTGCGCCACTACAAGCATACCATTCACCGTATTGAACTTCGTAGACATAATCAGATGAGCCACAAGAATAAAAAAGTGAAAAGAAAAAAATTAAGTAAAAGAAAATTGGTTTCATAGATAGTATTTTTAATTAGTAATAAGCCCAATTTAAAAATATCTTATGAGTTAAAAAAATGTTTTTTTTAATTTAAAAAAAAATCTTTTCTATTTTTAGAAAAAAATAAAAACTAACTATCATATGACAATACAGGAAACACAAAAAAAAATAGACGATTGGATTAAAAAATATGGAGTAAAATATTTTTCTGAACTAACAAACATGGCTCTTTTAACAGAGGAAGTTGGTGAATTATCTAGACATATTGCTAGGAAATATGGTGACCAGAGCTATAAAAAAGAAGTAAATAGTGAAAAATTTATTAAAGAGGAAATTGGTGATATATTTTTTGTATTAGCTTGCCTTTGCAATCAAATGAATATTGATTTAAATGAATGTATCTCAAATTCTATTGAAAAAAAAACTATCAGAGACGCTGAAAGACATAAGAAAAATAAAAAATTAACTAATGAATAGAGTATTTTTTTTGAACTAATCCATTATCAAAAATTTCAATATAAAATCCATTTGTTTTATCCATCACTCTACCTAGAATATCTATTTTACAAATACTTTTTCCAATTTGATTAACATTTGTTTGAAATAAATCAAGTGATGGACTATTATTAATTAAACCTGGCCTTGAAATCTCTAATATAGTTCGCATTATATTTATTTGTCCATTCGTAAATAAATTTTGGCAAGCACCTGGGCTATAATCCATAAAATTTTCTACCATGTCGGGAAGGTCTACTCCAGTTGCCCCAAAATTATCTCCGGCACATGTGTTTTTATTTAAATCACATATATACCCTGCTTGATCAGCCGCATTTGGAGTATCTTCAATCCCATCATCTACTGAACAGCCATCATCGCCAAAAAAAGCAAGAGCATCTCCCCATATATGCCTCAACCCTAAATAATGAGCAACTTCATGTACAGCAGCTCTTCCCAAATTATTTTCAGTCATTCCGTCTTCGTTGGCAGAAGGATTATTTCTTCCAAGAGCAGTATAATGAAGAACAACTCCTTGGACATTTTCATCATCACTAAGCATATCAACTGGCCAATCAGGAACAACAATATCACCTAAATTTGCTAAAGCATCATCTACATTAGTGGGAGGGTAAGCATAGCCATATACTTGACCTAACTCTAAACCTAAAACATCTAGAACTCCTATATTACAAACCCAAATATTTAGATACTTTTGAGTATCCCAGGCATCTGAACCATCTGTTTCTGAAAATTTAACCTCATCTAAAGTTATTTCATTTGAAAAAATATCTTCAAACATTAAAAACTCTTCCCTTTCTGTATACTTTCTAATTATTCCATTTGTAGAATTTCCATTAGGATCTACATTAGCTAAAAAAAATTCTATGTTAGCATCTCCTGCAAACTCTAAAAATTCATCTCTAGTGTCAATTGCATTCTCATTCAACCTTCTATAATCTTCATTTAAAACATCAATTTGAGATTCGATCACAGAATCTGGTAGATTTTGAGAATCTTGATTATAAACTATATGAAAAACCACAGGTATATAGTAAGTTTCTTGTGAAAAAAAGCCCCCTCTTTCCATCGCTTTTTGATATACATTTTTATAGGTAATTTCATAATGAGGATTCTGAAGAACTTTTTTTTGAACGACTTGATCATAAGCACAATTTTGAGAAAA
>MDTG01446667.1_pt1 | contig 11677 bp, 9 predicted proteins | sample 811421 | NCBI WGS metagenome assembly MDTG01 (sample SAMN05326645, study PRJNA326480) | marine metagenome | isolation source: seawater | place: Pacific Ocean: South East | collected 2011
ATAAGTATGCACGCAGCACCTAACTGTTCTTGAACTTCATAAAGAGTTTCCATGACTTGTCTTTGAACAATAACATCTAATGCACTTGTAGGCTCATCAGCAATTATTACTTTTGGTTTCATTGATATAGAAATTGCAATGCATACTCGCTGTTTCATACCACCACTTAATTCATGAGGATAAAGTTTTAAAACATCTTTAGACAAGCCAACACTCTCCATTAATTCGGATAAAAATTTTTCTTGTTTATCTCTTAATTTAACTCCATGGTCAGTTAAAGCATCTATAACTTGAGGCTTTATTTTTTTAACTGGATTTAAGGAATTCATAGCTCCTTGAGGAATCATAGAAATGTTGTTTAGTCTAGTTTTTCTCATCTCTTCTTCATTCAAATCAACTATATTAATTGAGTCAACAATAATATCCCCTGATTCTATGTTTGCGGGATATTTATGTGCTTTCATTAATGCAAGAGCAATAGTTGATTTGCCAGATCCAGATTCACCGACCAACCCCATCCTCTCACCTGGTTCTAAAGAAAACGAAACATCTTCTACGGCCTTAACAGGGCCTTGAGAAGTATGGTAATAAACTTTTAAATTTTTAATATCTAAAATAGGCTGCATCAAATTTTATCCTTAAGTCTTGGATTTGCAATTTGGTCAAGCCCTGCAGTAATTAAAAATAAACTTAAAAATAATAAAATCATTACTACTACAGGAGGCATGAACCACCACCAAAGTTCTCTAATCAAAGCCCCATAATGCAGAGCCCAATAAATCGTTAAGCCTATAGATGGTTCATTTTGAGGGCCAAGCCCTAATGCAGATAAACCTAAAGATGCAAGCACAGCTCCTGCGGTTGCACCTGTCAGGCTTGCTGCGATAAATGGCAAAAGATTAGGTAGCATCTCCTTAAAAATTATTTCAAAGTCATTTACACCATTAAGTTTAGCTACTTGAACATATGCCCTTTCTCTCATAGTTAAAACCTGGGCTCTAGTCACTCTACATGCGCCCATCCATCCGAAAGTAGCAATAACAAATCCAAGTAAAGTAGTACTTACTATATCGAGAAGGGAAGCTATTACTATTAATATTAGAAGACCTGGAATAGTCATGAATACATCTGAAAGAAGTCTAATTAAAACATCTATTTTTCCTCCGAAATAGCCTCCAACAAAACCAAAAATAGTACCTATACCTACGCCTACAAATGCAGCGATTAAACCTATCTTTAAAGTTTGAGGCGTACCTAATAATAAATCTGAAAGAACATCTCTGCCTTGTTGGTCAGTTCCAAGCCAATGCTCCCAAGAAGGGGGTTGTGATGGATATCCAGCTCCTACATCCGCCATTTCTGGGTCGATAAACCATCCGCCTACTACTCCGAAAAGACTGACAAATAAAAATAAAATTATTCCAGTTGTTAAAAGCCTACTATTAAGAATTGTGCTTAATAATAATTTTGATTTATCCATTTTCTCCGCCTTCTAAGTTAATCCTTGGATCTACAAGTGGGTAAACTAAATCAATTAGGAATAGTGAGAAGCCTAATGAAACTATAATAAATAAAATAATACCTTGCAGAAGAAAATAATCATTTGAAGTTATAGCTCTGTAAAGCAAATTACCCAACCCAGGGTATGCAAAAATAACCTCTACAAGCACCGACCCAGCAAGAATAGTTCCTAAACTAATAGCTAGCCCAGTTACTTGAGGAAGCATTGCATTTCTTACGCCATAGGAAAGGAAAACTCTCCAGTCCTTTAAACCTTTATATTCAGCAAATTTCATATAATCTTCACCCATTGTGGTAATCATCATTCCTCTCATGCCCAGTCCCCAAAAGCCAATTGATGTTAGAACTATTGAAGCTGCAGGCATAATTGCATGCCACATAACACTTGTTATCATCTCTAATGTCCAGCCTGGTTTTACTCCAAACCCAAAAGCTCCTGCAGTAGGCAAAACCCCCCAATTAATAGCAAATAAATAGATGAAAACAATTCCTAATAAATAATAAGGTATAGCTGAAAGGGTCATTAATAAGGGAACAAAATACTTAACAAAATTTCCCGTTTTGGGCCATGCAAGCAATGCCCCAAATACAGTCCCTACGACAAACGCAATTAAGGTTGCCACGGACAAAAGTCCAATAGTCCATGGAACAGCTCGCATTATTTCATTTATTACGGGTGTTCTATCAGCAATCGTCCAGCCAAAGTCTAGATGAAAAATATCATTCCAATAGTTCAGGTATTGTTCACCTACAGATTTATCCAGACCGTATTTGGCTTCATAAATTGCAGTGAGTTCTTTGATTTTTGAAACGTTTACTCCTCCTTGAGCAGCAAGCTGATAAAGACGTTCTTCGATAGGGTTTGTGTCTCTTAATCTAGGGATAATAAAATTTATTGTTACAGCTACAAATATAACTGCCAAGAATAATAGAAACCTCTTTATAACATAATCCCAAGACATAAATTTACCAAATAAAATTGAATAAGATTTATTGAATGTTAACAAAATTATTATTTTTTAAAAGTGTTAATTTTATTTTGAGTTGGGACAAATTAAACTAATAATAAAATTGCATTTAACATGCTTTTTTAAAGAGTTAATATGTAATAAAACTTTAAAATGTTATTATTTTTTACTAAATTAATATGTAAACTTTAAATTTTAACTTTAATTTATATATTTATCTTAGGTAATTAAAAAAATAACATGTAAATAATTTATGAAATACTTTTTTTATCTTAATTTTTTTTTGTGTATACTTTTTTTGTAAACTAAAATAAATAAATTAATAAATAATTTCATACAACGTTTTCAGGGTGTTGTTTATTTTATTTCACCCGATTAAGTGTTGTTGAAAGGAGAGATAATCTATGAAACGAAGTATTTATCTTATAATGCTTTCTTTGATTATTTCAGCTTCATTAGCTTGTGCTGGTGAGACAGTAACTGAAACAATTGTTGAAGAAAAAATTGTTGAGGTTCCTGTTGACAGAGAAGTTATAAAAGAAGTTGAAGTAGAGGTTGAGAAAGTTGTTACAAAGGAAAAAATCGTTGAGAAAATCGTTCCTCCCCCAGACTATAAGCCTGGTAACAGAGGTGATGTTGCAAGAGATGACACTCTTATAATTACAGGTTTCGGACCTGGAGCAACTCAATGGGAAGGTTTCGATAATCTTAACCCTTATTCACTTGGTGGATTGGGAAGAGTAAGAGGTATTCTTAATAAAACAATTTACGAATACATGTATTACTACAACCACAATACCGGTGAGCAAATTCCATGGTTAGCAACTAGCTATGATACTCATGCAGATGGTATGGGTGTTGATGTAACTCTAAGAGATGGAATTGAATGGTCTGATGGAGTCGCATTTACGTGTGATGACGTTAAATACACTATTGAATTACTTAGAGATACCGAAGAACTTGTTTTTGCAAGTGATATGAATGAATGGGTTAAAGATGTTGATTGTAAAGATGATCATAACTTTACAATTAATTTAAATAAGCCAAATGTAAGATTTTTCTACTTCTATTTCGTAGAAAACTCTGAAATTCACATTCAGATACTTCCTAAGCATGTTTGGGAAAAAGAAGATCCTTTAGAGTTTAATAACTGGGATCCTGACAAAGGATATCCTGTAGGAACAGGTCCATACGTTGCTGTAGAAGCTTCTGCACAGGGCCAAATTTTTGATAGGAATGATGCTTGGTGGGCATCCAAAGTTGGATTCTCTCATCAGCCTGTTCCTTTGAGAATAGCTTACATACCACCGGGAAGTGCTGATACTGCAGCTGCACGAACTATCAATAATGAGTTCGATGTTGCTTCAATTATGCAGCCTGGTGTTTTCTTGGCAGCAAAGTCTAAGAACCCTAATGTAAAGAGTTGGGCTGTAGAGGGCCCTTCTTGGGGTGCTGCAGACGCTTGTCTTTACACATTAGGACTTAATACTCAATGGGGTCCTATGTCAGATGTAAATGTAAGAAGAGCTATTAACCGAACAGTTGATAGAGAAAAACTTGTTATGCTTGCATATGAAAGTTCTACTGTAGCAAGAGGAATACCTTACTCTACTTATGGTGGATTACTTGCATACGAGCAAAAGCAAGCTGATTTAATTGCAAAATACGACCCGACTAAACATGACCTTGCTGAAGCAGCTGATCATATGGCTCTATCAGGATGGACTAAAGACGGAGATGGAATGTACACCAAGGATGGTGCTAAATTCACTTTTGATCTTCATGTTCCAGGTTGGTTAAAGCCAATGGGTCCAGTATTAGAAAAGCAATTTAAAGATGGTGGATTTGATACAACTTTCGTACTACACGATCCAGACAACGCGCCTATGTTTGATAAAGTTCGAACAGGTAACGCAGATGCTTGGGTGGTAGTACATTGTGGAAGTAGTAATGAACCTTGGGGAACACTGCAACACTACCACAGTAAGTTCGCCGCTCCTTCCCAAGGAGAAATGAACTCATATATCTGGGGTAATAGTCATTACAATAATCCGGATTATGATGCAATAATTGATCAGATGGACGCCGTACCAGGTGATCCAAATAGTGCTGAATATATGGCATTGGCTGATCAGGCTCTGGAATACTTTTTGAAAGATATTACGGAAGTAACTCTAGCTGAGGAAAGGCATGTTGTTACTTTCAATGATACTTATTGGAAAGGCATGATGAGCGCTAATGACCCATATGTTGCCCCTTATAGTTTATGGGCAGCATTTATTCAGGTTGTTCTGAACGTTAGTAAGGCTCAATAGTTCGACTCTACTTCATATTGAATAAGAGGGCTGGGTAGCCAGCCCTCTTATTTTTATGTATAAATTAAATTCGCTGAACGAAAGGTGGTAATCATGACTCTAAGTTTAGGTATAGTTGGTTGCGGGGGAATGGGATTCCGTCATATGGAAGGAATATCCGAATTAATGAGACATAGCGATGTTGCTCGACTTACAACTATTTGTGATTTACATGAATCTGCAGCTAACCATGTAGCAGATATAGCTGAAAAAAATAATGGATTTAGACCTAAAATCTATACGGATTTTGACTCAATGATTAATGATTCAGGAATAGATATATTAGATATAGTAACTGACACTAAAACACATCATTCTTTTGCAATTAAGGCAATGAATAAAGGTATTAGTGTTTTAACTGAAAAACCTATGGGAATAACTCTAAAAGCTTGCAGGCAAATGAAAGAAGTGCAAGAAAAAAACAATGTAAAATTATCTGTTGCAGAAAATTATAGAAGAGATCCAATGAATAGACTAGTTAAAGCGCTTATAGACTCTGGGGCTATTGGTGACCTTCAAATGATAGTTGATATTTCAGTATCAGGAGGAGGTTATTTGATGCATGGAACAGGATGGAGAGCAAAGAAATCACAAGCTGGAAGCTTGATATTAGAACAAGGAGTTCATACTTCTGACCTGATACTTTACTTTATGGGTAAAGCAATTAACATCTATGCAAAAACAGCAGTTAATAATCCAATTAGAAAAACTTCTGGGATGCTAAATAAACAATTAAAAAATTTTTATGGGCATAGAGTTGAGGATCAGCTTGACGACAGTAAAGAAATAGAAATTGATGCTGAAGATACTGCCTTTTCAGTAATCGATTTTGAAAACGGATCGTTCGGTCAAATGACAATGACAAGTGCTGCAAACGGCTATGGATTCGGAAATGAATCAATTCATGGATCAAAAGGCACCATAAAATTGCCTGGTAGTAGAAATGGGAATAGTCCAATTATATATAGAGATTCTGAAGATCCCAAAATACCACCTATTTCAATTACAGGAGATGACCTATTAGATTTAGTTCCAAACTGGCAACTTGATGATATAACTTCTCTATATTTTGATAATAAAAAAAGAATATCTAGTTATGATTACTCTTTTGAAGAAATAGACAGAAAACTTATTGCAATCGAAATTCATGATCTGGCAGATTCAATTATAAATAATAGAACTCCGGAGGTTGATTCAAAAGTAGGAATGGATGCTTTAGCTCTTGCATACGCAGCACTAGAATCTGGAGAATCAGGTAAAATAATCAAAATTGAAGATGTAATTTCTGGAAAATCTAATTCATATCAAAAAATTATTGATGCTGAACTAAATATATAACCGTAAGTTAAATTTTATATGAAATTTAAGTTATTAACATTAAATAAACTTTTATTCTTTTTTTTACTTATACCTGTTCTTGTTTTTAGTTGTGTTGAAAGCGAGTATAGAAAAGATACAAGTAAAAATGGTTCTGAATTAGCTTGCCATATTTTTGACGAACTGCAATTGGGTGTAGCAAAGGATCAAATTCCTGTTAAAGATATTAAAATAATGATAAAAGAACTTGAAGCCGCATCAATGAGGTCATCAGATAAAATTATTGAGGCTTCCAAAAGGTTTGTAGTTGCGGCAGAAGAAGCCGCAACAAACTATTATGTATATCCAACATTTTACCCTCTTGCTTATGATGACACATATGAGCATATGGCTAATCATGTAGAAACATTTTTATCTCTACAAAAATTAACTAAAGCTTGCGAAGAAGAAGGAATTGCAATAACTGTTCCAAGCTTAGAAGATCCAGGCGAAGATGTTACTAAAAAAATTGAATTCACTGTTCCTGAAGATGCCATTGTTAAAAATTTATATGAAGCTAACCTAATAATTGAAAAATATTTAAATGATTTTTCTTGGGGAGATTTTGGAGCAAAATGTGATCAGTGGTTAAAAATGGATTATCAAGTTTCAGATAATAGGTCATTTGTTGATATTCAAACAAATAAGTGGGTTATTAAATATTTCTTAAAAGAGGGAAAAATACTTGGACCAAATCCTCTAAAATATTATATAGATATAACTTCTGAAGAAATATATTCTGATAAAAAAAATAATATAAGTAGCCATATAGCTGAAGGGTGCGATCAGTGGTGAATTTATATCTTTCTAAGATTTAATAATTCTTTTGTAATTTTTACTGGCAAAGAAAAGGATAATATTATTGTTGCTAGAGGCAGGCCGAAAAAAATTATTACATCTAAAATAAATCCTACAAAGTTACCGTAAGCAATTCCGACGTTGTCATCTTCAAATAAATAATATGCAAAATAAATTTTCAAATCAAAAGATAATTTCCCCCAAAGCAAGTAAGTAGAACCCAAAATAAAAATTAAGCTAAAAATGAATGAATTAAAAAACCAAAAATTTATCTTTGAATAATAATTATACTTATGCTTATGGTCTTCTTCAGTGCAACAAGTAGGCGTTTTCTTTCTTTCTGTAGAAATACTTTTATACACGTAAAGAATACCAATTATGAAGCTGACAATTAACAAGATCATCCATATTGGAAATAGGAAATCCACGATTTGTGAGTATGAATAATCACTAGTTCCCATTTTTATCTTTATATATTTCCTGTTTAAATAAATTAGTTAATTTCACTAACTGGATCAAATTCTTTTTGCTTTTCAAGAGATCTTCTTTCTACGCCTTCTTTGTAATACTTTGAAGCTATTTGTAAAGTACGAAAACCATATAAATTTTTTAATTCATCTACTGTTGAGCCTGATTTAGCAAATAAAACTGCTGAAGTCTTTCTTAGATCCATTGAAGAAAAGTGCAAATTTATTGTGGATGATATTCTTTTCCAGCCATTTTCTACAGTAGACTTTGTAATTCTTTGAAAGTCTTGATTAACAAAAAGGGATTCATTGTCATCGAATCTGATTTCTAAATATTCATCTAGGAGCCTTTTAGTATTTCCATTAAGCGCAACCCTTCTAGTGAGCTTTCCTTCATTAATTTTCAACATTCCTTCACTGTAATTAGATTTATCTAAATTAATTATTTCTGTTTGCCTTATTCCTGTTTGAATCATTAAAAAAAATATTGATTTTACTCTAGAGTGAATAAGTTTATTTCTCCAAATCGAATCATTTAACACGCAATCAATTATTTTATTTAGCATTTCTGGCTCTAAAATGTTCAAATTTGAAAAATTATCTTTAATTTTATTTTTAACATCAACTGTTATGTTAAATTTAGTTTTCATTATTTCATTAACATTTTTTTCCCATTTTTTTATTTGAGAAATATATGTATTTATTGAACTGATTGCTCTTTTAGTTCCTGTTGATTTTGGATCACTAATTAATTCAAATATAAATTTTTCAAATGTTTCTTTTAATTTTTTTGGAGGTATATTCATAAGGATATACCACCTTTTATCAAAACGATTATCTAGGAATTCCTTTTTATTTGTGTAGCCAAACTTTTTGGCAGAATAAGACATATGTGCTGCTCTGGTTGGACAACTAACACAATCTTTTACAGGACAGAAATCTTTTTTTGCTTCAAAAAAAAGATAATCAGCCCATTTTACATATATATGCGAATTATTTAATACTTCATTTGGGTAAAGAAAGCTTTTATTAAACATGCTGACTGTGTCTTTTTCAGAAACAATTAACCTCAAGCCATGTTTCTTTTGAAAACCTTCATCATTTAAAGAGCCTCCTTTTTCAAATGAAAAAGAGGCTTTATTAGTAGTACTGGTTATATTTTTTTGCATTTTAAATGTTATTTTAAATTTTCTATATAAAAAAAGCTTTTAAAAAATAATTATAATTTTTAAATTAAATATTTTCTTAAGGTAATTTAAACCTACAATAAGTTAGATTGATATTTTTTATCAATCCGTTAATTATAATATTTTATAATAAATATTTAAAATACTTTTCTAAACTCAATACTTTTTTTGAATATACTTTTTTGATAATTTAAAATAAAAAAAGTAAATAATTGTTAGAAAGTTGGAATTATGAAAATGTACTTGAATGGTGAATGGGTTTCACGCGACGATACTCAAGAAGTTTTAAACCCCTATGACGGATCAGTCGTTGATACCATTCCGTCTGCCACAATTGAAGATGTTGATCTGGCGGTTAATAGTGCCGGAAGAGGATTTGAGGAAATGAAAAAACTATCTGCGCATGATAGATATTTAAAATTGATGAAAGCCTCTCAATTAATTGAAGAAAGAAAAGAAGATTTAGCAAGAACTATAACATTAGAAGAAGGAAAGGTTATTTCTGAAGGAAGATTGGAAGTGGAAAGGTGCAAGGAAACAATCATTGTTTCTGCTGAAGAAGCCAAGAGATTGAGCTCAGAAGTTTTGCCTCTAGATGCTGCTGCCGGTAACAGCCGTAAATTTGGTTTTACTTTAAGAGTGCCTGTAGGAATAGTTGCTGCAATTAGTCCTTTTAATTTCCCTTTAAATTTAGTTGCTCACAAAGTTGGTCCAGCATTAGCTGCTGGTAATGCAGTTGTGTTGAAGCCCGCATCTGATACCCCTTTGTCTGCACTTAAATTAACAGAAATAATGGTTGACTCAGGATTTCCTCCTGAATCAATTCAATGTATAACAGGTAGTGGTGGCAAAATTGGAAATGCCTTAGTAGAAAATTCTAAAATAAGAAAAATTACTTTTACAGGAAGCCAAGAAGTTGGTGAAGTGATTTGTAAGTCTGCTGGACTTAAGAAAGTAACAATGGAGCTTGGATCTAATAGTCCTCTTGTTGTACTGCCAGATGCTGATTTAGAAAAAGTTGCACTGGCAACAACTCAGAGTGGTTTTTCAAATGCTGGACAAGTTTGTATATCCACACAAAGAGTTATTGTAGATGAATCAATATACGGAGATTATCTAGATGCTTTAGTACCTGTTGTAGAATCTTTAAAAATTGGAAACCCTATAGAAGACCCTGTAAAAATGGGTCCTATGGTTAGAGAAGATGATGCTGTTAGGGTTTCTGAATGGATCAATGAAGCAGTGTCAAGCGGTGCTAGATTGCTTACAGGAGGAGAAAGGGAAAGAGCAACAGTTAGTCCAGCAATTATAGCAGATGCAAAGCCTGATATGAGAATTTGCAGGGAAGAATTATTTGGGCCTGCTGTAACTGTTATGCCTGCAAAAAATATAGATGAAGCTATTAATTTGGCAAATGATACAAGATTTGGATTAAGCGCTGCATGTTTTACTGAAAATCTTGATAATGCATTGAGATTTGCACTTGAAGTTAATTCAGGTAATTTGAATATTAATAGTGGCACTCAATTTAGGGCTGACTTTATGCCTTATGGAGGATTAAAGGATAGCGGAATGGGAAAAGAAGGCCCAAAATATGCAATTGAAGAAATGACCGAATTAAAAATGGTAGTCATACATAGGTAGTCTTATATTTATTTCTGTCTAAAAATTAATAAACATAATGAAAAAAGTTAAAAATGAAGTTGCCATTGTTGCTGGAGGATCAGGTGGTATGGGCAGGGCAGTAGTAAAAAAATTACTTGATGAAGGCGCAAAAGTTGTTTCAGCTGACTTAGATATTCCTAAAAAAAGAATTAATAATAATAATTTAATTTACTATAAATTAGACTCAACAAAACAGGATTCTTGGAATAAAACTGTAAAAATCGCTATAAAAAACTTCAAAAAAATAAGTATTTTGGTTAATTGTTTTGGATCAAATTTTAGAAGAGAGTTTGAAGAACAAAATCTAGAAGAATGGAAAAAAATTTTAGATGTAAATTTAACTGGTGTGTTTATTGGCATTAAAACAGTCGCTCCATTAATGAAAAAGGGAAACAAAGGGTCAATTGTTAACTTTGGTTCAATTGTAACTTTAAAAGGAGGAATAAATGGGCCTGCATATCAAGCAAGTAAAACTGGACTGATAGGTTTAACTAAAAGCACCGCACTATCATTTTCAGAATATAATATTAGATGTAATTTAATCTGTCCTGGTCATGTAGATACAGATTTTATAAGAGAAAATAATTCCTACAGTCCAAACGATTGGTCAACATCAATTCAAAATCCTAAAAATTACGAAGAAAGAAAAAGTCAGATACCTTTAAAAAATTTTCAAGAAACAACTGATATAGCAAATTTAACTCTATTTCTTTCTTCGGATGATTCTAAAATGATTACCGGCTCAATTATTCCTATTGATGGTGGCTCTTCTATTTGAGTATTCAAATTAATAAGACCAATAAATAATTGTTTGAGAAATGTAATACAAAAATTTTGTGCCCTGAGAAATTGGAGGGGTATATTTCTCAGGGCAAATAAACTAAGTTAAATTAATCTATGGAATCAATACTTTATCTATTACATGTATTACTCCATTGCTGGCTTCGAGGTCAGTAATTATTACTTGCGAATCATTTACAAATACTTTTTCATCTACAACTTCAACAGCTATATCTGAACCTTGTAATGTAGTTGCTTCACTTACTTCTACGACATTTTCAGCCATTACTACACTTCCTAGTACGTGATATAGCAATACTCCTGATAATGCTTCTTTATCAGCCAATAATCCTTCTAGCGTGCCATCTGGAAGAGCTGCGAAAGCATCATCTGTTGGCGCAAATACCGTAAAGGTTCCTTCGCCAGATAATGTTTCTGCCAAATCCGCTTCTACTAAAGCAGTTACAAGTGTGTTAAATCTTCCATCTTCAGTTGCAATTTCAGCAATAGAACTTAATTCACTTTCCAAATCATTTGAATACGGTGTACTTTTCTCAATAATTTGAATTTCTTCAATTTCA
>MDTG01064246.1_pt1 | contig 11676 bp, 12 predicted proteins | sample 811421 | NCBI WGS metagenome assembly MDTG01 (sample SAMN05326645, study PRJNA326480) | marine metagenome | isolation source: seawater | place: Pacific Ocean: South East | collected 2011
ACCACTAACTAATCCACTTGGTAATTCTGTTAGATACGATGATGTTTGTGCAGATATTGCATCTACTTCAGTTTGTATTGAACTTGTAAAAGTATTTAATGAATCAATTAATGAAGCATCACTTCCACTTACATCTGATGCACTAATTGTGATGATTCCACTACCAGAAGTGATTGTTACATTTGTACCACCAACTAAAGAACCACTTATAACATCAGTTCCATCTAAAGTACGAAGAACAGAACCACTAACCACATCAGTACCATCTAAAGTTCTTAAAACAGAACCACTAACTACATCAGTACCATCTAAAGTTCTTAAAACCGAACCACTTACTATACCACTACCATCTGTTATTTGTGATGAACCACTAATTACTCCACTTGGAAGTTGGTTTACGATAGAACCACTAAGTACATCAGTACCATCTAAGGTTCGTAAAACCGAACCACTAACAATACCAGTATTATCAGTTGAAAATGATTCAGATATGAATCCTAACGATGTAATTTGAGCAGATGATGAAACAATACCACTTGGTAATTGTTCTGAACCACTAATTACTCCCTCTGGTAATAAGATAATTACTTGTTGGGAACCAGATACGATTCCACTTGGGATATTTTGTAGATTAGTGTTATAATCTGCTCCTGCACCTCCCGCAGAAATACCTGTTATTCTTGAATCAACCGATGAACTAAATGTTGTAAAGGTTGAACCACTAATTAAACCACTTGGTACGCCAGTTAGTTCACTAAATGATGATGCACCACCACTACCAGTAGGAATGGTTATAGTATTACCACTTGATATTGTTACTTGGTCACCTACGATAGAAAGAGTTTGTGAATCAGAACCAGTATCATCTGTTGCTGAATTTGTAATTGTGAATGTACCACCAACTTCTTCAATTGTAATACCAGTACCTCCAATGAAACTTGGTGTACCTTGTACATCAGTATATCTAACACCATATATTGGGCCAGATGAGGAAATAGAGGATGCAGTTATGTTACCAAAAATGGAATTTGAACCAGTTGCGATAAACGAACCAGAAACGAGAAATTCCCCTTCAACAACTGAAGCGGTTACTACACCTTGTATCTGTTTACTTTGAATTAAAGTTGCCATTATCTATTTATTATCTTTCCTTTTACTACAAAATCAGTATTGACTATATCCGAAGGTTCAAGTGTAATACTTTCATTTGTTTGAATTACTATATTTGTTCCATCATCAGTAACCGAGTAAGAACTTTCTGATTTTTTTACACCTTGTAAAAATAAATCTACATAATCAGAAAGGTCATCTACTTTTAATTCATCAAAATTAAATTTTTTATTAGATAGAGTGATTGTAAATAAAACACCACTTAAAGATATAGAATCTGGTACATGAGTAAAGATGGTTGTATCATTTATAATTTCTTGCACCAAAGATTTAAATCTTGCTCTATCATTAAAAGGAGTTATGATATCTGGTTTTAATTTTTTATACATTATATTTTATCAATATCTCCCTCTATTTTAATATCATCATCAAGTTCGATTGTGTAACCGAAATTAGCCTTTTTAAATTTTATTAATAAATCAGTACCACTACCCTCAAATATATAATCATCTTCAAGTATGTATTGACCGTTTATAAATATATCGAACCTTGCGTGGTCAGGTCTATTATTTCTTAAATTAATATCTAAATCTTTTAATTTACCATTTTCAAGTTTCCAAATCCAATAAGTTGAATGATTCATATTCTCAGGCACCAAACTAAACTCATCTGGTTCATGAACTTGTTTCAATATTTGTTCTAAATCTTTAATAGCCATTTTATAATTCTAAAAATTTACCTGTTATACCTATTTCATCACTACCACTTAAAATATATCCTAAATCGGTTGATGTAGATTGTAAATCATCAGGATAAGTACCACCATCTTTAACTGAACCTGTTGAGAAATTGAAAATAATCTCAGGTGCACTATATTCATATGAATATTTTCCATTTGGAATGAATACACCATTTATATAAACTCTAAACCAATCTTCTACATTAAATACACCATCTAATTCAGGTGGTAATGTGGGTAATTCAACATTTTCTAATTTTACAGTATCAGCATCGACAAATGTTGTTCTTTGTGAACCTCTGATTGACATAAAATCTATAACATCAGAGTATTCGTTATATAATTGTTTTTTTACTTGAGAATTTGTTACATTACCTCCACTTAATCCTGTTAAATCTGTTTCTAATCCCCATACAACCTTTTTAGGAGAAAATGATTTTTTGTGAGTTTTTTCATTATCAAATTGTTCAGGTAGTAAGTATGCATATACTACCATTGTAAAAGAAGTTCTAACTATTCTCTCAGTACCTTCACCAACTTCAGTAGTATTTTCAAAAGAATCTATTTTTACTCTAAATTTGAATCCACCTTTATCTCCCCAATACTCATCTGTTGCATATTGGAAGGCTTCAACTATTTTATTCATGTGTTCAGTAAAATCAGTCCATATTATACATTCATATGATAAAGTTACATAATCAGGCATCACAATATCATATAATTCAACTGGTTTTTGAGTTCCAGTCATTGCAGAAAACTTATCGTATTTGTGTTTTTTTGAATATCTTGATACAGAAGGATAAGATACATGACGATTCATTGTATTTGATAATGTTTCATCTCTTTCAATAGAGTTTCTTTTAAACATTACCAATGGAATTTGTATTTTTCCTTTTTTATCTCTTAAGTATCCATCTCTTTTAACAGCTTTCCATCTTTCAGGATTACCATACATTACAGGTACTTTAATTTTTTCATGAAAAGCCTCTACTGATGGAATAACAGTATCAATCATGTGTTCAGCTATTGCTAAATCAACATCATATAATCTTACTCCCTTTGATTTTTCAAGTGTTGGGGATTCTACTTTAAATTGTTGTCCCCTATTGATGGGAACTTTTTTTAAGGGGTCTATTGCCATTATACTGTCCTCTCATCTATTTGAATTGCACTTCTTCTTACCATAAACGCTGTTGCAACTATTTGCATTTTTGTATCTTCAAATGAACTTGATTCTGAATTATAAATTTCAGGTTGTCCACCAATCAATCTACTTTCTGCTGCATTATCTATTTCATAATATATGTCATCAAACAAAATAATATCACCTATTTCAGGATATCCATATTGTGTATTTTGAATTGCATCAGCTGGGATTAATGTTCCATTTATATCTCTAACTTTTGGAACTGAATAAGATGTTTCTCTTAATCTTTCTCTGTTAAATCTAAATTCAACTGCTTGTTGTTTATCTGCACCAAATCCTTCATATACAACATTCATTGGTTCTCTATCTACGATACACATTAATGTTGCAGGTGCATGCCATACTTTACCGAGAGATTCTCCGTATAAGTTTGTTTTAGTTTCACCAACAGATACCTTGAAGAGAACAACTGCTTGTTCTACAACATAATCTACTACTTCCTCAGAAATAGTTTTGATAAAATCTAAATCTTTAGCATTGAAAAACTTTGGCATAATTTTATCCTATATAAATATTAAGGGGAACTTTCTGAATGATTTGTTGTTGTTGGTCAACCATTGCAGCTTCGTTCTCCATTCTTTGTTTTTTACTTACTTCATTTAGATTCTCCCTTAATTGTTCTATAAGAGAATCTTTTTCTGTTTGTGCTTCAGCTCTAAGTGATGCACCATCTAAAGAAACTTCAGAACCAGGTATAGGAACAGTAGAATATTTTTCCCTAACTGCACCTAACATCTCTTTTGCCAAAGCGAGTGTATATTTTCTAATCCATTGTTTACCAACATCATTGATTTTATTGTATTCTGCAAAATCATATCCAATATTTGAATAATCTGATACAACATTTGGAGTAATTACTGCAGAACCTTCTCTTACATCTTTCATTACTTGATATTCGAACCAAAGATTATAAGTTGTTTGTGGTTTTGGTAAAATTGTAATTTTGTTATTTACTATATTGAATGAATGTGCTGATTTTCTAAATTGGTCATTAAATTCAATTTGTTGTATTCTTAATAAATCCTCATATATTGGCATCAAGATAAATTGTGCTGCTGGTGAGAATGAACCGAAACCAAATTCATCGATTAAGTTTAGAGTTCCTTGTCCACTTACTGAATAAGGGTCAAAGAATCTTTGAATAGCAGGAGTTGTTTCATAATAAACTTTAGTAATATCAATTCGTTCACCACTTTCACTAACATCACCCCATAAAGCCTGTAAATCGTATTCTTGTGAACCTGTTCCAACTGTGATTGAACCTTTTTTAATATCAACTCTACCACCAACATTTGCTTGGTTTCCATAAGCCTCACTAATAGTAATAGTGTTAACTAAATCTGAACCTAAAACTGATTGGCCTGTGTAGTTAGAACCTGTAGCTTGTCCTTCTAATGCTCCGAGGTTGTTTCTTATGTTAAACTGATTTACTTGTGCGGAATATTCTGATACCGCTTCTTCAAAAACAGCAAAGAAGTTTTCACCTTCTAGCTCTACATCTATAATAGGATATCCCAATCTTTTTGCACACCAAGATGCTATCTTTGGTGCATCAGTTTGGAATAACGAATCGGAATCAAAAGTTCCAAAGGGTGTAGAGGAACCTGAGGTGAATGATGCTGTTCCTGTCCAAATTCTTGCTTGAGACATATTATACTTTCTCCTTGTTATTCAATTATACTATTATAAATATAGGAAAAGTAAAAAGGAAGTGTATAAACAAAAAAAGAGGGAAACCTTTCGGAATCCCTCTAATTTATAAAATACCTCTAAGTATTCTAAGTATTACTTATTATAAAGATGCTAAATCTTTAACATAAATCTTACCATAGAATTCAGGTCTTACCATTTTCTTAGCGTATCTCGTCATAACTCCTCTTCTTGGAGTGAAGTTAGTTGGGTCATACACTAATGGTGTCATGATAAGTGGTACATACGGTGCATAAACAGCTCCAGTTTCAAGGAAATTACTTCCTTTAAATCCTAACAAGATTTCGTTTGAAGTCATGTAAGGGTTTTTGTAAACTGTGTATCTGTTTGCAATTGAACCAACAGTAGTTACACCTGCAGCGAAAGATGAAGCATCTTTATCAGCTGATACAGAGAAACCAGGAATTGATTCTAAAATAGTACATACATCTGGAGAAGCAACAACGAAGTTAGCTCCACCTCTAAGTGTCAATTGGTGAATCTTGTTAGAAACTTTGTTAAGTTTCGCACCAAGAGTTTGGAACCAAGAGTTCTTAGTATAAGCTGCTGAGTTAGAACCTGCAGTCCAAGTTCCAGCTGCTGAATCATACTCTTCACCTAAAGATACTGACCAGTATTCAGTAGTTAAAGCGTTAGCTTTTAACATATCAAGGATTTCAAGGTCAATCTCTAATGAGATGTACTCTGATAACATTGAAGTTAATTCAGCTTCAGCATCAATACTGTGGTAAGCATTAAGGTCTTGAGCAAGTTCAGGTGTCCATACAGCCTTTAGTTTTCTAGTCTTAGCAACAATTGCTTCAGATTTCAACTCAAGGTCAACTTCAGGAATACCCATATCAGTTGCAGGTTCAGTTGGAGAATCTTCGAAATCTCCTCTTGTAATATCTGTTGGTTGTAACGAATAAGTCACGTTAACAGTTGCAGGGTCACCAGTTTTCTTTACGATGAAAGAAATATCAGTTCCATCTTCTGATGTGTGTGCAGAATATACTTCTGAAATAGCTGAATCAGCTACTGAAAAAGCTCTTACTGCATCAGTATCAACATTACCAGTTAATGAAGCGATTGCTACCTTTAATACTGCAATTTCTTCAGCTGCAACAGATGCAGATAGAGCAGAATCAAAGTTTACATCTGCAAGTGATGCAGAAGTTAAAGATGCAACAGCTGCACCTGTTTCAGTTTGTTCGTTAATTGTATAACCGAATGCACCGTCTCCGTAAAGACCGTTTTCAGCTGCTTGAGTAGTACCAAATCCAGCACCTGCTGCAGAAGCTGCACCAGTACCACCGAATAGTGATGAATTAGCTCCACCAGCAGTTCTACCTGCAGTTGAAGTACCATATTTAAAATCTAGATAAAAGATTAGTCCAGATGGTAAGTTCATTGGTTGTACAGAAACGAATTCTTTCGATGCAATTTCACCGAAAATTCTTCTTACTAATGGAAGGGCTACACCACTCCACTCTTCAGAGTTTGCTGAAGTACCTGTTGAGGTAGCTTCATCAAGCAATTGTTTTGCCTGATTTTCTAAAAGAACACTCATTTGAGATTGTTCTCTTTCTTTTAAACCTTCTAGAAGTCCAGTTTGTTCCCATTTAGAAGTAAGTTGTCTTGTTTCAGCCAACATCACTTGCTGTGGGTTCTTTCCTTCAGTAAGTTTAGATAAATCAAAATTTGCCATTTTTATTTTCTCCTTAAAATTTGTTATTTAATATTAGCTAATTTCTTAAATCTTTCAGCTATTGCGTTTGTTGATTCATTGATTACTTCCTTTTTAGGAGCAGTTGAAGCAACAGGCTTAGATGCGAATGATTCGTTGATTTTAGCAGTTTGTTTTTGTTTTTTCGTAGTTCCAGTAAATTTGAATGACTCAGCTAATGTTGAGAATACAAGTTTTACTTCTCTTACGTTACCAGTTCTATCTAATGTTTCAACAACTTTCATTTTTTGTTCGTTTGTTAAATCATAAGACCTGAATAGTTTGTTTGTGTAAAGAAGTTTTGCGTTAAGCAAGTTTACTTCGTTGATTGTAGATTTAAGTTCCTTGATAGTACCCATTGCTTCTTCAAGCTCTGATTTTACTTCATCAAGTTCGCTAGTTTCTTCTACAACTTCTTCAGAAACTTCTTCTTCCATAGACTCTTCTTCTTCCTCTTCACCATATCCCATTTCTTTTAGGATTTCGTTAAGGTCGATTTCTTCGTCCATATCTTCTTTCTCTTCAGAGTCATCACCTTCAGATACTTCTTCTTCAGAAACAGTTTCTTCCATTTCTTCTTCAGATTCTCCTTCTTTGTGCATTTCATCTTCGTGAGATTCGATTTCATCAGATGCGATATCAGCAACTTCTTCCTCTTCCTCATCATCAAGCTCTTCTTCAAGTTCTTTAATGATAGCTTCAAGGTCAAGTTCATCTTCGTCCTCTGATTCTTCAGATTCCATAGTTTCTTCTACTTCCTCTTCGTTTTCTTCGTGATAAGTTTCTTCAACTTCTTCACTTTCTTCTTCGCCTTCGCTTACTTCAGCTTCTTCAGATACAGCTTCAGTTGATTCTTCAACTTCTTCTTCTTCAGTTACAGTTTCTTCTACTGCTTCTTCAGATTCTGTCTTGATATCAGATGAATCAGATGCATCTTTAGATGGTTTAGCGTTATCGCTTTTACCAATCTCAGATGAACCTACTTCTTCTTCAACTGTTTCAGTAGATTCTTCTACTACTTCTTCTTCGTTCACTTCTTCAGTTGCTTCTACTACGTTTTCCTCATCCATAGTATCTTCATCATCATCACCTTCCATTTCGGCAGTGAGTTTCTGAGATAGTATAGATTGTAAACGTGGAGTAAATGCTTCTTCAAGAGCAATCTTAGCGTTAGCAATAGCAGTTTCTCTTACAGCTTTAGCATCAGCGATGGCTTCTTTCAATAATTTTGAATTAGACATTGTTAATTACCTTTCGTTAATAATTTGTGAAAATATTAAGGGATTTTCAATTTTGAGTTATAATAACGTCGGTCGTTGTGTTCATCCTACATATAAAGTGGATATTCATAAACCAACAAGTGAACCCACATAGAGGTGGGTTATTTTGTATATAAATATGTTCTTTTTTAATTAAACGATAATAAATTATATTTTTTTATATAGTTTTCTATATATTGTGCAATAATTTTATGACCCATTTCATTTGGATGCATTTGTTTAAAGAACTTTTTATTCTTTATAATACTATGTAAACTGTGGGGGGTTTTATCCTTATCCATAAATCTAATATTATCAATTTCTTTCCATATTAGTAATTCAGAACTACCTTCATAATATTTTTTATTTGGGTTATCATTAGCTCCACAAAAAGTATCATTGTTAAATAAATTGATATAGGGATTATCTACCCACTCAATAATATCAGGACTATAATCAGTATGATAAAATCCTTGAGTAATTAGATATGGGATATTATAAGATTTACAAAAATTTTGAAAATTAAAAATTTGATTCAAATATCTATTTAAGTTTTCTTTATCAGAATATACGGATGTGGAATAGCTATCTGCAAAAGTATTTAATTCATAATTACCATAATCGTGATTCCAATTTGGCCAGATAGTTTGCCATTTACCCATCGATTTAGAATCATCTATGTAAAAATCTTTTCTATCAAATGAAGTGAGTTGAACAATTAGAAAAACATTGTTTAATGGGATTTCATTACTTATATATTTTTCAAATAAGTAATTGTATAAAACTCTAAATATTCTATCATTAGATATCGCTGGAAATGAAAGATTTTTTAATTCTAAAAACTTAAGTTTATCTTTTAGTAAATTAGGCCATATATGTCTTAATCTATAAGAATCATTTTTTTCAGAAACTTCATCTATATCAGATGATAATAATGGTTCTACTATTTCACTACCAAATGACCAACTATCACCTGATACTATAAGTTCTTTCATTTAAGAAGTTCTTTAGCAGATAATTCTTTTTGATTATTTTTAGGTTTATTGGATTTGTTAGATTGGGTTTTTTTCTTTTTAGTATAAAACCTTAAAGTGTTATCACCATCAGCAATTTTACCAAGTATGGTTTCTTTCTGCTGTTCTCTAATTGCCTGTTGTTTTGCTTTCCTACGAACTGTTGTGGGTTTTTTATAAGTTTTTCTTTCTCGTAGTTCTAATAAATGACCTGAATCATTTACTCTTCTCTTATACTTTTTCAATGCTCTGTTAATATCTCCTTTGATTACTTTAACAGAAACTAATTTTATTTTACTCATTCTCCTTTATTTAAGTGTGATTATAAATATAAGTATATATTATTTAAATAACTTTATTTTTTTTATTTATTAACTTTTCTTTAAAATTACTAACTCTATCATATTGATGGTATATAAAAAATTCAATATCTTGTTTCCAAAAAGTTTGAGCAAGATTAATAATTGAATTATTCAAAATAAATTTATATTTTAAATCTCTATATGCTACTATATTTAAAGCCATTTGGTCTGCACAAGTTGGTTTACCTATATCATTTTTATCAAATCTTTTAGATTCAAATACATACTCATATGTCTTACGACATAATGAAATAATATTTTGAGCTTCACCATAAAATACACCAGCACATAAATGATATTTATCTGATATATCATCGTAATCTTGAGGATACATTGTTTTTATTTCCATAGTTGCCCATGTATTTAATCTAAGTGGAAAGTTACCATCTTGGGCAATATATAGTTTAGAAGGTTTTATCAGTTCTGGATTTTTATGAAAGTAAACATCTCTACAATCACAAATTAACACCTGCTCTTTTATATTTAAATTTTCTATTAGTTGATAAAAATGATGAAATCTTTTAGATACAATATATTCTCCTTCAGATTCTCTTTCTATAACCTCCCAACCTTTTTCTGATAAGAATTCTTTTACATCATTAGAACACTCATATACTATCATGTATTTTTTACCAGTAAATCCACTTTTATTTAAAGAATATACAAAAGTATTTACTTTAGATATTTCATAACTATCTAATGAAGAAATTATTACCACGTTACAAAAGTTTTTGATTTTTAACCATTTTTCCAAACTGTACTTTAGTAGGAGAGAGTTTATTTAAAACGTCATTATACTCATTATAAAATATATCCTGCCACTTCGTATCACTAATCCAATGATTTGGAGTATAGTGAAATACTTCTAATTCGTAATATTTACGTTGAAGTTGAATAAATGATATAGAATGGTCTGCTTTAAAATTAATTATTCCATTAGTTACTTTCTCATCTAAAATAGATTGATTATCTTGAACTGTATATAACATCACATTATATGGAGTAAGAGTATTTAATTTATTTCTTAATGTCTCTAATACTAATAAATGATTCAGTTGTGCTCCATACTCACCTTGTACTTTATTATTCCATTCTTTTATAATCTTTACTAACTCAGAAGAAAATGGAGGATGTATTGTGGGGTGAGTTGCAATACCACCTGCGGTAATATGAAAACCATCATGAGACTCGTACCTTAATGAGTCAGTAATTAAGAATAGAATTCTATCAGTCGGTTTAATATGTTTAAAGTTCTTAGTAAGTTGTTTGATAGCATAGATAAGGCTTGAACCTGCAAATGCTTTTATTTGTATATTAGTATCTAATGTTAGATAAAGGTCTTTTATCCAATTATCATCATGTGCACCATAACTATCACCAAATACCCAAAGAGTATCTTTTTCGTTATCTGTCATTTATTTAAATGTAAAAATGATTTATATAGGTATATACTAAGAACCTTTACCAGTTCCACTCTTTTTACCACTTCTTTTAGTGTGTGTAGAAACATTTATTGGTTTTTTACCACCACCACCTTGTGAACCACCTCTACCGGCTTTGTTCTGTGCTGCTCTTTTTCTACGAGTTGCAGATTCTTTTTCTTTCTTACTCATTGTAGCTGCTTTAGCGGCTGGTACACATTTAGCATATCCTTTTTTCTTACCACTTGTACCACATGGGGGGTGTTTACCACTCTTGTCTTTCTTACCAATATTGACCCATTTCTTTTTGAACCAATTTCTCAAATCTTCATTTGTGGTTTCTTCAAATATCTCATCTATGATATCTTGTAGTTTCATATTAGATTTTTGCTTGGAATAATGCTTCTTGTTTTTCTGCAGATGTTCTGTATTTTTTTGGATTTAGTTTTAAATCTTTAAGTGATTTATCTAACCACAATTCAAAACTTCTTTTACCATATTTTTTTTCAACCTTATCAAGTACATCATAGAATGCCTTTTCAGATTTTGCTTTCTTTCTTAAAGCGATGATTTCTTTTTTATCTTCCACCATTGGATTATATCCTTGTGGTACACCATCATCCTTACCTTCAGCGAATTTCATTAATCCTCTTACTCTTTTTATTAATGTACCTGCAGGAATTCCATAGGTATCACTCATTACATCTTGAGTGAACTTGTTTGATAGGAAGTTAGATAATTCTTTTTTAGTTGCAATACCACTCTTAAAATCATCTCTTGCAATTCTATCTAATTCTTTAGCATCTATCTTACCTTTGAAGTATGCAGTAAGTGCATCTGCTTTGTAGTTGTATTTTGCTTCGTTTACTGATTCAAATGTTCTCTTCTTAGATTTAGATACAATTTTTAAATCTTTTTCTTTTGCTAAGATGTATTTTTCAAATCTTCCGTCTTTACCTAAGTTAACTTTGTATTCACCATTATCATATCTAACTACATCACCAACAAACTTTTTCTTACTCTTAGGGTCTATATATTGAACTCTCGCACCGTAGAACTTTGGATTCATTCTTTCGTTTACTGATTCATACATTCTTAAATCATCAATATCTTTTTGAATTAATCCCATTCTAGAGTCAATATCATTAAG
>MDTG01410725.1_pt1 | contig 11676 bp, 11 predicted proteins | sample 811421 | NCBI WGS metagenome assembly MDTG01 (sample SAMN05326645, study PRJNA326480) | marine metagenome | isolation source: seawater | place: Pacific Ocean: South East | collected 2011
CCATTATCTTTAGGTGGATTTAGACGACAATTTTTCCAAAAAGAAAATATTCTATTAGGAAAATTTGCTAGAGAATTTATTTTCAAAATTCCTGAATTACTTAAAACTCAAAAAAATCCAAATCCAACGGCGAGTATGGTACCAAATGGATATTTATTAATGTTTGGCCCTGAACACGCTGAAGAACAGTACAAAGCATTAGAAAATCATGAGGCATGTGACGCTGGTACAAAAAATATTAAAGGAAGTGAATTAACTAAATTTTTTCCTTACATAAATAACGACGGAATTGAAACTGCAACATTTACTGATAATCAAAGTGAAGGTTGGATTGATCCTTTTATGTTTCATACTGCACTGAAAAGCAAAGCAATGGAACAGGGAGCTGAGTTTATAAAAGGTGATGTAAAATCATTGTCAGATATAAATGCCAAAACAATAATATCCGCTGCTGGCTGTTGGACTAAAGAACTTTTAGAGGATATTCCTGTTGAACCACAAAAACATACTGTCTTTAGAGTAAAGTGTCCAAAACATATCCCAGAAATGCCTTTGACAGGTGATTTACCATCAGGAGTTTATTGGAGGCCAGAAGGTAAAGAATACTTGGCAGGATCTCCAAAATCAGTTTTTGACGCTAAAGATCTAGAACCTGCATGGGATGACTTTGAAGAATTAGTTTGGCCCGCGCTAGCAAATAGAATTCCAGCTTTTGAAGAATTGAAATTAACAGGAGGATGGGCGGGTTATTATGATTGTAATAGATTAGATAATAATGCTGTAGTTGGAAAACATCCTAAGTTTGAAAATGTTTATCTAGCTACAGGCTTTACAGGCAGAGGTTTAATGCAAGCACCAGGAATAGGTAGAGCATTGACTGAACTAATTACAACGGGTGCTTATCAATCAATTGATATTTCTAATATGGCAGTTGAAAGAGTGCTAGGAAAAGAAGCAAGACCAGAGCCTTACGTTTTATAATTTTTTTTATAACCCTTAGTCCGAAATCAAGTTCCACAAAAAGTTTGATATTTTTCATCTGATAAAGATGGTGTTTGATATTCTATGATATCTTTATTCTTATTGTAAGGTGCTTTTAAAACTTCCAAGAGTTTATAAACTGGTTTAAAATTATTTTGATCTGCGGCCTTAAGTGCTTCTTCGACTTTATAGTTTCTTGGAATAACTGAGGGATTTACACTTTTCATTAATTCTAAATATTTTTCAGAGGAATTTTTGTTATCTTTTAATCTTTCGTTCCATCTTAATTTCCAATTTTCAAAATTTTTATCCTCGTAAATATTATTCTTTTGAATTTCTTCTCCCATTAAATAACAAAAAGTATTGGTATAATCAGCTTTTTTATCGTGCATCCAAGTTAATAGGTCTAAAATTAAAAATTTATCTTTCTCATCTTTTCCAGATAAGCCTAATTTGTCTCTCATCATATTTAGCCATTTTTCTTCATATTTTTTTTCAAAAGAATTAATTATCTCGGTGGCAGTTTTAATTGCTATATTCTGGTTTTTATCAATTAAGGGTATAAGGCACTCAGCAAATCTAGCTAAGTTCCACTTCGTCATTACAGGTTGGTTGCAATATGCATATCTTCCCATTCTATCTATAGAGCTAAATACAGTTTTTGGATCGTAATTATCCATGAAGGCACAAGGTCCATAATCAATTGTTTCTCCTGAAATACTCATATTGTCTGTATTCATTACACCATGAATAAAACCAACTCTCATCCAATTAATGACTAGCTCGACTTGTTTTTCTAAAACAACTTTTAAAAGTTCTAAAGCTTTATTTTTAGAGTTTATAATTTTTGGAAAATGTCTTTTAATCACATAATCTAATAATATTTCTAATTCATCATTTTTATTTCTAGCAGCAACATATTGAAATGTTCCTACTCTAATATGACTAGATGCTACCCTTGTAAGCACAGCTCCACTCAAAACTGTTTCTCTAAAAATATTTTCACCCGTTTTGACAACAGCTAAACTTCTTGTTGTTGGTATGTTAAGGTAATACATAGACTCGCTTATAATATATTCTCTCAACATTGGTCCTAAAGCGGCTCTACCATCTCCGTTTCTTGAAAATGCAGTTTTACCCGATCCTTTGAATTGAATATCATATCTGTTTTTCTTTCTTGACAAATGTTCACCAATCAAAACTGCTCTACCGTCACCAAGCATTGTAAAATGGCCAAATTGATGGCCAGCGTAAGCTTGAGCAATTGATTTACTTTCTTTAGGTAATATATTTCCTGCAAATAAAGCAGATAGGTGACCCTTATCAGTATTGGTAAAGTTAAGATCGAGATCTCCAGCTAAATTGTTATTGAGCAAAACTAGTTCTGGATTTTTTACTCTAACTGGCTCTATATTCTCTTTAAATGCATCGGGTAGCCTAGAGTAAGAATTATCAAAGTTCCAATTGATATTGTCTTTCATAAATATTATTTGTTCCAAATTTCATTTAAAATTTCTTCTCTCTTGCAAGCTTTTTTATATCTTAAATAATTTTGAAAATATACTTTATAAAAATTTTGATGACGATTTTCAGCTTTATAAAATTTTTCAAATTGTTTAATATACGTAACAACTTTTTTATTAAACTTTTTCTCTAATCTTTTAATATCTCTTTCTATTAGTTTTTTTTGTTTATCATTTTGATAAAATGCTACAGATCTATAGCTATATCCCTTGTCACAAAACTGTCCGTAAGCATCGAATGGGTCTATATTTATCCAGAAATTTTTTAGTAATTCTTCGTAAGATATTAATTCTTTATCATAAATAATCTCAACAACTTCAAAGTGACCAGTGTTACCGTAAGTAACTTCTTTATAAGTTGGGTTTTCAGTTGTACCGCCGGAGTACCCTGAAATTACTTCTGTAACTCCATATAGTTTTTCAAATGATTCTTCTACACACCAAAAACATCCACCAGCAAAATATGCTCTACTTTTTTCATTTGCAAATACAAAGCTACTATGTATGAAAATTAAAATTATTAATATTAAGTACCTCATTAGTTATCATATACAAAAAAGATAAAATGAGTCTAGAGTATTAAAGGTAGCTACTTTTAAGTAGCATACCTTTAATATAATTCTTAAAGATTATTTTTTCTTATATTTAGCTGCTTCTTCTGATCCACTTGTAGCAGATCCTTTACTATATGAGTGTGCACCCATTCCAGCTAATTGTCCGTCTTTAACAATAAGATATTGATCTCTTATTTCTTTACCATCAAAGAAACATTCTAAAATTTCTCTTACACCATCAGCATACCTTGTTTGAGCTGATAAAGAAGTTCCTGAAGTGTGAGGTGTCATACCATGATTAGGCATTGTTCTCCACACGTGATCGTTTGGTGCAGGTTGAGGAAACCAGACATCACCAGCGTAACCACTTAGTTGACCACTTTTTAATGCCTTTGCAATCGCCTCACGATTACAAATTTTTCCTCTTGCAGTGTTTACTATATATGCACCTTTTTTCATTTTACTAATCATAGCATCATCAAACAAATTTTCAGTTTCTGGATGCAATGGACAATTTATAGTAACAACATCACAAACTTTTACCATAGATTCTACTGAGTCATGAAAAGTAAGATTTAGTTCCTTCTCAACACTTTCAGGTAACCTATGTCTATCAAAATAATGTAAATGAGTATCAAAAGGTTTCATTTTTCTTAAAGCATCTAATCCAATACGCCCAGCTGCAACAGTACCAATATGCATTCCCTCAACGTCATATGATCTTTGAACCGCATCAGCAATATTCCAGCCACCTTCATTTACAATTCTATGTTGATTATGATAATCTCTAACCATAGAAACAATCATCATAACAATATGTTCAGCAACAGATCTAGAGTTACAAAAAGTTACCTCAACAACATCGATTTTATTATCCATGGCTGCTTGTAAATCAACATGATCAGAACCAATCCCTGCTGTAATAGCCATTTTTAAATTTTTAGCTTTTTCAATTTTTTCCTTAGTTAAGTAGTATGGAAAGAAAGGTTGAGAAATCACTATATCAGCATCTACAATATGCTTATCAGCTTCATTTCCGTCACCATCTTTACTATTTGTCACTACTAATTCGTGACCATTACTCTCTAAAAATTTTCTTAATCCTAACTCTCCTGAAACACATCCTAATAACTCTCCTGGATTAAAATCTCTCCCTTTTGGTGAAGGTAGAGTCATACCGTCAGGATATTTTTCCAATTTTGGAAGATCATTAAGAGGATATGATTTTGGCATTCCTCCTTTAGGATCATCATACAAAACACACAATATTTTCATTCGTTCTCCGTGGTTACTTTAAAATTATAATTTATTTGAGACATCTAACATTATTTTAAAGGAGCTAGCAAACAAATTATTTTAGTTTTGGATAAGGTTTTTTGAGAATATATCGATTAATTATTATCCCAAAACCCAAAATAATTAATGATCCTGAGATGACTGGGCTTAATAAGTATTCTAGAGAAACACTTCCCATAATTACTATTATAGGATTGCCACCTGCTGGTGGATGGGTAACATTAAATAAAATCATTAGACCCACACCAAATCCAACGGCTAGTGGGATTATTATATATAACGGCAAAGGAACTAAATATAAAAAAATCATTCCAACAACAGCAGTAAGTAGGTGGCCAAAAAAAACATTTTTAGGTTGCGCAAATGGACTTTCGGGATAACCATAAAGCAAAACCATTGAAGATCCAAAAGAGGCGAGCAGAAAGACTCCAAATTCAGTTTTGTAAGTTAAAATAGTTAAAATACCTATTGTGATAATAGAAAAAATTCCTGCTGAAACAGATTGTTTTAAGTCTCCCATAGATATTATTCTGATACAATATTTTTTATAGTTTTAAAAGGTAATAAAATACACTCTTTACGGGCTTTATTTTTAGATTTAAATAATTTATGCAGAAGCTTCCATTTTTTTTTGATAATTTCACTATTTCCTTCAAAAAAAGATTTTGCATCATCGCACAATTCATTGATTTTTGATTTTTTTTTTATTAATAGAAATTTTTGATAATAAATTAGCAGATGCCTGACAATAAATACAAGATTTACCTTGATACCCAAAATCAATAATCTTGTTCTCCTTAATAATTAAGTTAATTTGTATCTCATCTCCACACAAAGGATTTTTCAATTTTGAATAATGGGTGTGATTTTGAATACATTTATTATTATTGTTATCTGACGCAATTTTAATAATTTCTAAGTCCATTATAATCTATTATCTTAGATTATATAATATTTGAATAAATTTTTTGTATAAGGATCTAATTTTTGTTGTAGTTCAAACTAATTAGAATTAAACATTCGTGTATGATCGAACTTAAAAATGAAAAAATAGCCATTCCAGTAGTTTTATTTGCTGGTATTCTTTGGTCTTTTGGTCCTTTAGTTGTTCGATACATGGACAATCCACATATGGTTCCATGGCAATATATTTTTGGTCGAGGATTAACAATATTTATAATCTTAAATCTGTATTTGTATTTTGAAGAAGGATTGAATTTTTATAAAAATTATAAAAAAATTGGGAGATCAGGAATAATTGGTGGATGTGGACTTGGTATTGCAATGATTACTTTTATTTATTCAATTACTAATACTAGTGCTGCTGTTACCTTGTTATGTTTGGCAGCAATGCCTTTTTTTACAGCTATTTTAGCTTACTTATTTTTAAAAGAAAAAATTTCAATAAATGTATGGATATCAATCTTTATAGCTTCAGTTGGCATAATCATAATGGCAGTTGGGAATACTGAAAAAAATTCTTTAATAGGTTTTTTGTTTGGTTTAGCTTCATCAATCGGCTTTTCTATATTTTCAGTGACACTTAGATGGCGAAAGGAAACCCCTAAATTCACAACTGTGGCTGTAGCAGGATTTTTTTGTTTCATTTTTGCTTCTTTGGTTATTTTGGTTACTAATCAATCATTTTTCTCAACAAGTTATAATAGCTCAATGTTTTCCTTACACGGTATATTAGTATGTTTGGGACTTATTTTATATTCAATTGGCTCTAAAGCTATACCTGCTGCTGAATTAACATTGCTATCTCTAACAGAAGTTATTGGTGGGATTTTTTGGGTTTGGCTACCATTATTTGGTATCAATGAAATACCATCAACAAACACTATAGTTGGTGGTTTTTTTCTTTTTGTGTCACTAGTTTATTACAGTCTTATTATGAGATGGAATAAGAGATATATAGCACTTAATTAAGATAAGGTTTATGAAAAGACCAGATTTTTTTACATTAAAAAATGGAGAGAAAGTAAAACTTCCTTTTTCAGAAAAAGAATATCAAAGAAGAGTTAATAATTTGAGAGTCATAATGAGTAAAAATAATCTAGATATGATTATTTTAACATCAATGCATAACATTGCTTATTACACAGGTTTTATTTATTGTTCTTTTGGCAGACCTTATGGATGTGTTGTAACAGCAAATAAAATCTCAACAATTTCAGCTAACATAGATGCAAGTCAGCCCTGGAGGAGATCTCATTGTGATAATGTTATATTTACTGATTGGAAAAGAGATAATTTTTTAAAAGCTATAGTTTCTGTAATAGGTAGAGAAGAACCACCAAAAAAAATAGGAATTGAAAATGATCACGTTACATTAGAGGTTAAAGACAAATTATCTTCAATTTTTACATTTTCAGTATTTAGTGATGTTTCAAAAGAATTGATGCAAACTAGGATGATTAAATCAGCAGAAGAAATCAAAGTAATTAAAAATGGCGCAAGAATTGCTGATATTGGTGGTGAGGAAATAGTAAAAAATATAAAAGTGGGCGAGAGTGAGTTAGAAATTGCAATAGCAGGCAGAGATAAGATGGAACGAGAAATAGCAAAAACTTATCCTGATGCAGAGTATATGGATACATGGGTGTGGTTTCAGTCAGGAATAAATACAGATGGTGCACACAATCCCAAAACTTCTAGAAAACTTGTTTCTGGTGATATTCTTTCTTTAAATACTTTCCCTATGATTTCAGGTTATTACACTGCTTTGGAAAGAACTCTTTTTGTTGATAAGATTGATGATGCCTCACTCAAAGCATGGGAGGCAAATATTAAAGTTCATAAAAGAGGTTTAGAACTAATTAAACCAGGGGTAAAATGTTCAGATATTTGTCATGAACTAAATGAGCTATTTGCTGAACTTGGCTATCTTAATTATAGAACATTTGGTTATGGTCACTCATTTGGTGTGTTGTCCCATTTTTATGGAAGAGAAGCAGGATTAGAGTTGCGTGAAGATATAGACACAATATTGAAGGAAAATATGGTTGTTTCTATGGAGCCTATGATCATGATACCCGAGGGAACTCCAGGCGCAGGTGGGTATAGAGAGCATGATATTTTGGTTATAGGAAAAAATAGTGCAGAAAATATTACTAAGTTCCCTTTTGGCCCTGAACACAATATTATTAAATCATAAATTATGAGTAAAAAAAAAACTATAGTTAGTAGTTGGAATGAATGGGATCCTTTGAAACATGTGATAGTAGGTAAGGCTGATGGTACCTGTATACCAGCTCCAGAACCTGCTTTAGATGCAAAAGTTCCAGAAGACTCGGATATGCGAGGCCAATTTGGTCCAAGAACAAAAGATACCGTCGATAAAGCTAATCAACTACTTGATGATTTTTCTAATATGTTAGTCAAAAGAGGCATCAAAGTAGATAGGCCGGAACCAATAAATTTTAATCAAAAAACTTCTACACCCGATTGGGAAACTGAAACAATGTTTGGCTGCATGCCACCAAGAGATGTTTTGTTGACAGTGGGCAAAGAAATTCTAGAAGCTACAATGAGCTATAGATGTAGATGGTTTGAATATCTATGTTACAGACCTTTATTAAAAAAATATTATAATGATGATCCAAATATGAGACATGAATCTGCACCAAAACCCAGGTTAACTGATGCAGACTATAGAAAGGATTACCTGTCAGATAAAATTGGAATTCAAAAAAGATTAGAGTGGACAGAAGAAAAGTTTTTTGTAACTACAGAGGAAGAACCTTTATTCGATGCAGCTGATGTTTTAAGGTTTGGTAAAGATTTAGTTGTTCAGCACGGTTTTACTACAAACTTAAAAGGTATTGATTGGCTTAAACGCCATTATAAAGATCACAGAGTTCATGCTGTAAACTTTCCTGGTGATCCATATCCTATTCACATCGATGCAACATTTACTCCTATAAAAGAAGGTTTAATTATTAATAATCCTCAAAGACGACTACCAAAAGAACAGAGAAAACTTTTTGAAAAGAATGGATGGGAAATAATTGACTCTGCACAACCTGCGCATAACGAACCACCACCATTGTGTTATTCTTCGACTTGGTTATCTATGAATGTCTTAGTTTTAGATCCAAAAACAGTATGTGTTGAAAAAAGTGAAACCTATCAGGCAGAACAATTAGATAAATTAGGGATGGAAGTATTACCGGTAGATATGAGAGATGCTTATGCATTTGGAGGGGGACTTCATTGTTGTACCGCTGATGTTTATAGAGAAGGGGAATTAAAAGATTATTTTCCTAATCAATAATTTCTAATTAGGGTTTTTTTTCAAAAATTCTATATACTCCAAGACATCGTTAAATTTTTCATCAGGAATATCTTTGTAGGAGTTTTTAAATTTTTCTTTTATACACAAAGCAACATGAGCGTAAGAATTACGACCATCAGGATGATTTGGATGACTTGGTAATTTATTAGATAAAAAATCACCAGCCTCTTGAATAATTTTCCATAACTTTTTTGAGTTTTGTCTATTCATTTAAACTTAAAAAATTTGTTTAAAAAATTGGAAAGATTTAATTATTTATTTGATTAAATAGATAATTTTTAATTTTCTTTAGTTTTATTTATTTCAAATTTTTCTAATCCTGATGAGAAATTACTATCAATAGTATTTTCTTTTTCTTCAAAAGTTTTTAATTTTTCTAATTCTTTTTGTCTTAATCGTTGTTCTCTTAAATTTTCTCTATGTTCTTTAGCTTTTTGCTCTCTATCAAATTTTTCTTCCCATTCTTTAATTTTAATATATTCCAACTGTTTTTGTTTTTCTTCTTCCTCTTTAATTAATTTTAAAGCTCTTTCTCTTCTTCTTTTTTCTTTTGATTCATGATTTTTCTGTTCTTCTTCTCTCGCTTTTAAATCAATTTCTTTTCTACTTTGCTCCTCTTCTTTCAATTTGAGCTCTTTTTCTTTATTTCTTAGATCATTAGATATTAAAATTACATTTTCGTCTTTCTTTATTAATCTTTCATTTTCAATTTTATTTTGTTCTTCTTTAGATTTTAATTCTCTTTCTTTGATTCTTAATTCATCTTCTTTTAATCTTAATTTGTTATCCTCTTTTCTTAGTCTATCTTCCCAAATTTTTAATTCTTTTTTTTCTTTAATTAGATCATTATTCTCTTGAAGTTTTTTTAGTTTTATCTCTTTAATTTTTTTAATTTCTTGATTTTTTTTAAAATTTTCATAAGCACTACTAAGTGACTTAGTAGTAATTGTAGCTATTTTAGCTAGCCCATTATTTTTCTTGGGTGACTTTCTTTTAACCTTAGATTTTAAAATTTTTTTTTTATTCATTTTTTATAAGTCTATTTGAACAAAGAATTAACTTTGATTCAATACTAACTATGAAAAATTTTTTTTTCAGTGACTATTTTGAGTTTCAACCTACAAGCGATTATTATTATTAAAATTTATTAAATAATTGATTTTTTTTTGCATTAGACTATTCAAATCATTATTAATCTTTAGTGAAAAAATTTAATAAATTAATAATTGCGTGTGATGGAGAGTCAGCAAGTGGTAAAAGTACTGCTTCAAAGCTCATTTCAAAGAAATATAGGTTATTATTAATTAACTCAGGCCTAATATACAGATACTGTAGTAAACTAGTAATTAAAGATAAGCCTAGAAATGTCGTTTCTTTTCTTAATAAAAAATTCAAAAAAATTTCTTATAAAGTGATTGCTAAACAAAACTTACACACAGAACAAATAAGTAATCATGTTGCAATTTTAGCAAAAAATAAAAGAGTAAGAGAGATAGTCAATAAATTTCAAAAAAAAATTATTAAAAGTAATAATAAAATTTGTGTTGAAGGAAGAGATATTGCAAGTAAAATTTTAGCGAAAAACCCAAAATATAGTTTAGCATTCTACTTTAGGTGCAATCTAAAAGTTGCTAGTTATAGAAGATGGAAAGATATTAAAAAAAATGTTTCTTTGAGAGATGTTAAAAAATCTCTTAAAAAGAGAACACTAATGGACAAAAAAAGAGTACATAGTCCACTTGTTAGAGTTAAAGATGCGATATTGATTCAAACAGATAAGTTATCAAAAAAGCAGGTTGTATCAAAAATGTCTAGATATATAGATGAGTTAAACTAATTTACTTCTTCATCTTTATTAGGTTCATCTATTGGCTCAGTTACAGGGTTAAGTTCAATACCAGCTGGTGTAATAGTTGTGGGCATAGCTACAAATTGTGAATCTGGATTTTCTACAGTTTGTCTTACTCTCATTCTATAAATTCCAAAAATTCCAATTAAACTGTGGAAGAAGAATAAAAAAATAAAAAAACCGTTAGATCCAACTATATCCATAAATATTGAGCACAAAAAAGGTCCACTCATTGCACCTAATCCAAAAACAAATTGAAGACCTGCACCGGCTGCAACAAACTTTTCTTTTGGAATATAATCGTTCGTATGAGCTAAAATTTGTGAAAACATTGGCAGACTACAAAAAGAAAATAGAATTAAAAAAATATAAAACCAAGTTTTACTAGTTGCAAGCCCACCAGGTAGATACATTTGCCTTGAAACTAAAATTGCGAGAAGTGCAAATAAAGACGCTCCAAACGTAGAAATAACTAATACTTTTCTTCTGTCATACATATCTGAAATTTTTCCTATTGGGAATTGAGAAGCAGCCCCAGAAATTGCCAAAAGAAATGTAACTACTGATATTTCAAATATTGTAAAATTCATCGATGTTGCGTAAACAGCCAATAAAGTAAATAAAGCAGCTTGGATTGTTCCATAAAAAAAAGAACTTACCATTCCAAAAGGAGACGCATCATAAAGTTCTTTAAGTTTCATTGCCTTAATTCTTTTAAAAGTTGGGGGCTTTTTCTTTGTTAGTAAAATGGGAATTAGAGCTGCAGATGTAATAACTGAAACTAAAATAAATGGTTGAAAATTTTGAGGACTACTAAAATTTAGAAGAAACATTCCTACACCCATAGATCCATATAGTATGACCATATATACAGATAATACACTTCCTCTATTTTTATTTGTTGATCGATCATTTAACCAACTTTCTGCTACAGTATAAATACAAACCATACTTATTCCTGTTAAGACTCTTAACAAAAACCAAATAAAAGGATTAATTAAAATTGAGTGCATTAAAATTACTAATGATGCTAATGAAGCAAAAGCAGCAAAAACTCTAATATGACCAACCCTTGATATTATATTTGGAATAGTAGCTGCACCTATAAAATATCCAACAAAATAACCTGACATCATAAAACCAGTTGCTGTTAAACTAAATTCTTCTTGAACA
>MDTG01052483.1_pt1 | contig 11675 bp, 12 predicted proteins | sample 811421 | NCBI WGS metagenome assembly MDTG01 (sample SAMN05326645, study PRJNA326480) | marine metagenome | isolation source: seawater | place: Pacific Ocean: South East | collected 2011
CATGATATTTCAATTGTAGTAGACAGAATTGTAATTAATTCTAATATTGGAAATAGATTGGCTGATAGTGTAGAAACGGCTGTTAATCTATCCAATGGTTTATTGATAGTTGAATATGAAAATGAAGCACTACCCAAAAAATTTAGAAAACTTGAGAGTGTTACTTTCTCGTCTAAGTTTTCTTGTCCTGAAAGTGGTTTTACAATTGAAGAAATTGAGCCTAGATTGTTTTCTTTTAATTCACCCTTTGGAGCTTGTGAAGAATGCGAAGGAATCGGACATAATTTAAATGTCGATCCAAATCTTGTAATAACAGATCCTAAAAAAAGTTTACAAGATGGAGTTATAGAGCCTTGGGCCAAATCAACTTCTCTTTATTACGCTCAAACACTAGCATCAATAGCAAAACATTATAAAATTTCATTGTCGGAACCTTGGAAAAAGATACCTAAAAAAATTCAAGATATAATTCTATACGGTTCTGATGACGAAGAAATAAAATTTACCTATGACGATGGTTACGAAACGTACAGCACAAAAAAAACTTTTGAAGGTGTGATAAATAATCTTGAAAGAAGATATCTAGAAACTGACAGTGAATGGAAAAGAGAAGAAATTTCTCAATATCAAAGCGAGTCTAATTGTGAAAAATGTAAGGGTTTAAGACTAAAAGATGAAGCCCTATGCGTAAAGATTAATTCTCTCAACATAAGTGAAATTACAGAAAAATCTATTGATGAGGCTCAAAAATGGTTTGCAAATTTGATTAATGTCCTAAGTGATAGAGAAAATAAAATAGCACAACATATTTTAAAAGAAATAAATGAAAGATTAAATTTTTTACTTAATGTTGGATTAAATTATCTAACACTATCACGAGAGTCAGGAACGTTATCTGGTGGTGAAGCTCAAAGAATAAGGCTAGCGTCTCAAATTGGTTCAGGATTAACTGGAGTACTTTATGTTTTAGATGAACCTTCAATTGGATTACATCAAAGAGACAATAAGAAATTAATAAAAGCTCTAAAAAAACTTAGAGATTTAGGTAATACAGTTATAGTGGTCGAGCATGATATTGAGACTATGGAAAATTCAGATCACATTGTAGATATTGGTCCTGAAGCTGGTTTAAACGGTGGACAAGTTGTTGCAGAAGGAAATGTGAAAGAAATAATTAAAAATGAAAAAAGTATTACTGGAAATTATTTATCTGGGAAAAAGTTTATACCTATACCTAGAAAAAGAAGAACAGCAAAAAATGGTAGGTTTATAGAAATAAGTGGTGCGAGTGGAAACAACTTAAAAAAAGTAAACTTAAAAATTCCTGTAGGAGCATTCACTTGTGTCACCGGAGTATCTGGAAGTGGTAAATCAACTTTAATTTTACATACGCTCTATAACGCATTCAATCTAATGCTAAATAAAAATAAAAGCAGAAAGGTACCGAAAGCATTTACTGGTTTTAAAGGTACAGAATTAATAGATAAGATAATAAATATTGATCAGTCTCCAATTGGGAGAACTCCAAGATCTAATCCCGCTACTTATACTGGAGCATTTGGACCAATAAGAGATTGGTTTGCTGGTTTACCAGAGTCAAAAGCTAGGGGATATAAAGTTGGTCGTTATTCTTTCAATGTTAAAGGAGGAAGATGTGAGACTTGTGAAGGAGACGGTGTAATTACCTATGAAATGCATTTTTTACCAGATGTTTTTATACCTTGTGATACTTGCAAAGGTGCTAGGTATAATAGAGAAACTTTAGAAATTCGTTTCAAAAATAAGAATATTGCAGACGTTTTAGATATGACTGTAGACGAGGGTTGTGAATTTTTTGAAAATATACAAAGTGTTCGATCAAAACTAATTACTTTAAAACACGTTGGATTAGGTTATATGAAAATTGGACAACAGGCCACAACTCTATCAGGTGGGGAAGCTCAAAGAATTAAACTAGCAAAAGAATTATCTAAAAGACCTACAGGACGAACTTTATATATTTTAGATGAGCCAACTACTGGCCTACATTCACATGATATTAAAAAATTACTGGAAATATTACAAGCTTTTGCTAATACAGGAAATACTGTTGTAGTGATTGAGCACAACTTAGATGTAATTAAAACAGCTGACCATATTATTGACATGGGTCCTGAAGGGGGAATCAATGGTGGTGAAATTATAGCTGAAGGGACGCCAGAAAAGATTTCACAAGTTGATAAAAGTTATACTGGTAGATTTATTAAAGAATTATTGGGCAATTCTAGCATGAAAAAAACTGCATAAAAACATAAATTATGTTAGAGTAATTTTATGGTTTCAATACTTCAATCTCTTTCTAAAACAGTTCATATATCTTTAGGCATAGCAATCTTATTACTGCTTGGCCTACATTTTGGTGGAGACGGATTTGCTTTTGATAGATATTTTTTTAGTTGGTTATTTAGATACTTGCATGTCCTAACAGGAATAATGTGGATAGGCCTATTATGGTATTTTAATTTTGTTCAAATACCTTCTATGCCGAATATTCCTGATGATCAAAAGCCAGCTATTGGAAAAGTTATAGCTCCTAAAGCTTTATTTTGGTTTCGTTGGGCTGCTTTAGGAACAATAGTTACTGGCCTTATAGTCTCATATTTAAACGGTTATACTCATGAAGCTATGACATTAGGAATTGGAAGTGGGTATGGGAAAAATACTGCGATTGGGATAGGTATGTGGTTAGGAATTATAATGGCATACAATGTCTGGTTTGTAATTTGGCCAAATCAAAAAAAAGCACTTGGGATAGTTGATTGTACTGAAGAAGAAAAATCTAAATCAGCAAAAACAGCTATGTTGTTCTCGAGAACAAACACATTGTTATCATTTCCAATGTTACTTTCAATGGTTGCAGCTCAAAATTTATATTAAATTTTAGGGTACTATATTTTCTTCTTTTTTTTCTAAAGTTTTATAACTTACTTTAAAGAATTTAAGAACAGGTGCTGCTACAAATATTGATGAGTAAGTGCCTATTAAAACACCAAGAATCATTGCAAAAGAAAATCCTCTTAAAATTTCACCACCCAATACATAAATAGATATTAAAGCTAACAATGTTGTCATAGAAGTTATTATGGTTCTGGATAAAGTTTCATTAACTGAAAGATTGGCAATTTCACTTATGTTTAATTTGGTAAATTTAGGTAAGTTTTCTCTAATTCGATCATAAATTACTACAGTATCATTCATAGAATATCCAACAATGGTAAGTACTGCAGCAATTATAGATAAATTGATTTCTAAAGATAAAATTGAAAATACCCCAACAGTAATAATTACGTCGTGAAATAAAGCAATAATTGAACCAACACTAAATTGCCACTCAAATCTTATCCAAATATAAAACAACATTGCTGCTAGTGATAAAGAAATCGCAATAATACCTGATTTTAATAATTCAGAACTAACCTTAGGTCCAACATTTTCAACTCTTCTAAAATTTATATCTGCATTCAAATTTTTAATTAGAGTATCTTTAATTTTAGGTATTAGATTATTATTTGAGTCTTCCTTTTGCTCAATCTTAATAAGATAATCTCCCACATTTCCAAATTCTTTTACGTTAACGTCTCCTAATTCCATTGAATTTAAAGCTGATCTTATTTCAGTTATATTAACATTTTGGTTTTCAGTTCTTAATTCTATTAAAGTTCCTCCCTTAAAATCAATTCCATAATTAAGACCTTTGATTAAAACAAATAAGACGCTTATGATGAAAAAAATCATAGAAAAAATATTTGCCAACTTAAATCTAGATGAAAAATTAATATTTCTATTCATTAAATTTTTATACCACTATCTTTTTTTCTTAAGACAATTAATGATGTCAAATGTCTAGCTAAAAAATACGCTGAATATAAAGTCGTTAAAATTCCTATTCCTAGGGTGATAGCAAATCCTTTGACAGGTCCAGAACCAAAAGCAAAGAGTATTAAAGCAGCTATCAGAGTTGTAATATTAGCGTCTAAAACTGTAATTTTTGCTTTTGAATAACCTGTGTCAAATGCATGTATTATTGATTTTTCTGTTTTTAGCTCTTCTTTAATTCTCTCAAATATTAATACATTTGCATCAACTGCCATACCAACAGTTAGTATTATACCAGCAATACCAGGAAGTGTAAGGGTTGCTTCAAGAATAGTTAAAATTCCTATTAACATAAATAAATTTGCGATTAATGTTAAATTAGCTATTACCCCAAAAATTTTATATTTAAAAAACATAAATAATATTACAAGTATAAATCCAATTAATAATGACTTTATTCCAGATTTAATTGAGTCTTCACCTAAGTCAGGTCCTACAGTCCTTTCTTCAACAACATTTAAAGGTGTAGGTAAAGCTCCAGATCTTAGTAATAGTGCTAAGTCTGTAGCTTCTTGAAATGAGAAATTTCCTGAAATCATTCCATTGCCTGAAGTTATGGGTTCGTTAATTGAAGGTGCGCTTATAATTTTTCCATCAAGAACTATTGCAAGTCTTCTTCCAACATTGTCTGTAGTTGCTCTACCAAATTTTTGAGCCCCTAACCTGTCTAATGTAAAAGAGACTGTCGGTTGGTTAGATTGATTGTTAAAATTTGGTTGGGCATCAATTAAGTTATCACCACTCATAACAATTCTTTTACTGACATTTAGCTCTTCACCAATTTCAGATATCAATTTTTCAACACCAAATTCATCATTTTCCTCAACTAATCTGAAATTAAGTTGAGCTGTTTTTCCAAGTAAACTTTTTATTCTCTCAGGATCTTTTAGACCTGGTAACTCAACTAAAATTCTTTTATCCCCTCTTTGTAATATGGTTGGTTCTTTTGTTCCAACATCATCTATTCTTCTTCTCACAATTTCAATAGATTGTTTCAATGCTGAATTGTTAATTGTTAATAATCCATATTTTGAGAATATAATTTTAATCTGACCGTTTTCTAAAGTTTCAACATCTAATTCGAAAGAGTTATATTTATCAATGTAAGGATTTAATGAATTATCCTTTTTTGAAAAAAGTAAAAGTTTTACTTTTTCTATATCATCAACTATAAAATTTAATTCTTTTTCACCTATCTTAAAATTAGTAAAATTTAGATTATTTTCTTTTAAAGTCTTTTTTAGAGGAATAACTTTAGCTTGAATTTTTTCTTTGATCAAAGGATCAGAGTCGATTTCTAATAATAAATACGAACCACCTTGTAAATCTAATCCTAAATTTACTTTTTTATCAAAAAAAGAATTTGAGTTATTAGATAAATTTAATAATGAAAAAAAAGAAATAACCAAAAATATAAGATAAATAAAAAAAATATTTATTTTTGAAAAATTTAACACGGAAAAGAATTATTTTTTTACTTCTTCTTTTTTAAGCAAACTTGTGATTGTCGATCTAATTATTTGAACTTTAACATTGTCACCAATAACAACTTCTATACGGTCATCTTCCATGACTCTTTCTATGGTTCCGATGATCCCACCAGAAGTAATTATTTCATCACCTCTCTTTAAAGCTTCAACCATTGCTTTATGTTCTTTTACCCTCTTTTGCTGAGGCCTAATCAGAAAAAAATAAAAAATAACAAATATTAAAATTAAAGGAATGAATTGAGCTATGCCTTGTCCGTTCATATTGGATAATTATAATAAAAGTGTTCTATAAACAAGAAAATAATAATCAAATTTTATCTAAATTATTCATATATTTTTTTAAAATAGCCGGTATTGTAATTGAACCGTCTTTGTTTTGATAATTCTCTAACAAAGCAATCATCAATCTTCCTACTGCTAAACCTGATCCATTAAGTGTACCTACAAAGTTGGTGCCATCTGATGATTTATATTTTGCACCCATCCTTCTTGCTTGAAATGTGTTGCAAGAAGAACAGCTAGAAATTTCTCTATATCTATTTTCAGAAGGTATCCAAACTTCAATATCGAATGTTTTTTCGGCACTGAAACCCATGTCACCGGTTGATAAAAGCATAACTTGATAAGGTAATTCTAATTTTACCAAAATTTGCTCCGCGCAATTCAACATTCTATTCAATTCATTATCACATTGATTTGGTTCAACAATGCTAACAAGTTCCACTTTATAAAACTGATGTTGCCTCATAATTCCTTTAGTGTCTTTACCGTAACTTCCAGCCTCTTTTCTAAAACATGGAGTGCCAGCAACGAATCTTAAAGGGAGCTCAGCTTTGTTTAAATTGGTGTTTTTGACGATATTAGTAAGAACTACTTCAGCTGTAGGAATCAAAAACTTTCGATCTTCTGTTTTTTCAGTTTTTATTTCAAATTGATCTTCTTCAAATTTTGGTAATTGACCCGTTCCAAACATTATATCCTCTCTTACAATTAACGGGGGAGAGATTTCAGTATACTCAAATTCATTAATATGTACATCAAGCATGAAATTAATAAGTGCTCTCTCTAGTCTGGCCAATTTATCTTTAAGAAGAACAAATCTTGTTCCTGAAAGTTTAGTTGATGTATCAAAATCTATTGATTTATTCTTAAGACCTAAATCAATATGTGATTTTATTTGATAATCAAATTTTTTAATATTCCCAATTTTTTTAATAAGTTTATTTCCTTTTTCATCTTTCGCAATAGGGACATCATCTCGTGCAATATTTGGCAAATTAAAGACAATCTTATTAACCGAGTCTTGTGCTTTTTTCTGATCGACAGAAATTAATTCAATTTTTTTTGAAATTTCTTTTGATTTTTCAAAATTTTTTCTTTCTTTAGATTTAGATAAAATCTTTTTTTCTTGTTCTAAAAGTTCTTTTTTACTAATTAATTCTCTATTTAATCTATCTTTTTCATTAAAATCTTTAATATCAAAATTTAAATTTCTGTCTTTGAATTTCTTTTCGAAAATTTCTAAATTATTTCTTAAATTTTTTAAATTATGCATAGTTTAATTTTCTTCTGAATTTTTCTTTTCTGTAAATTTAACAGTTATAATTGATAATTCATAAAGTAATAATAAGGGTATAGCTAGACCAATTTGCGTAATTGGATCAGGAGGTGTTAATATTGCAGCTACTGTAAAAATAATAACAATAACATATCTTCTAGTCCTCTTTAAGTAATTTGAGTTTACAATACCTATTCTAGCTAAAAGGTTTAATAATATTGGTAATTGGAAACTTATCCCAAAAGCAAAAATTAACCTCATTATTAAAGACAAATATTCGTTAACCTTAGCTTCTAACTGTATTGGTAAATTAGAATTTGATCCAATTGTTTCAAATGATAAAAAAAATTTTATAGCTAGAGGCATGACTAGATAATAAACAAGCAAACCACCTAATAAAAATAATATAGGTGTTGATATCAAATAAGGTAAAATGGCTTTTTTTTCATTTTTATATAAACCTGGAGCAATAAACTTATAAATTTGAATTAATATTAGTGGACTGCCTAAAAAGATTGCAGAGAAAAATGCAACCTTCAAGTATGTTATAAAAGTTTCATGTAAAGCAGTGAAAATTAGCCTTCTTGGATTTTGATCATCTCTTACTGCATTTGCATAAGGTTCTACTAAAAAACCATAAATCTGTTCTGCAAATGTATATGATATTATGAAAATAATTATAATGAAAATAATTGACTTTATTAATCTCGACCTAAGCTCAACAAAATGACTTGTAAAAGAATTTGAATTACTCATCGTTGTTTTTCTTATTTTTTACATCATTTTCTTTTGCTATATCTTTTTCTAAATCAATTTCATCAGTGACTGATGAGACTTCTCTTTGAAAATTACTTAATGTATTTTTTAATTTTCCAATATAAGAACCAATTTTTTTTAAAGCTATAGGAAATTCTTTTGGTCCTAAAACTAAAATTGCAATTATTACAACAGCTAATATCTCTAACCAACCAATTTGAGGCATTTAAGATTTACTTGTTATCAGAATTTGAATTGTCTGGATTATTATTATTTTCATCTTTAGGAGGTGAGTCATCTGACATACCTTTTTTAAAACTCTTAATGCCTTTCGCTAAGTCTCCCATAATACTTGAAATTTTGCCTTTCCCAAAAAGAATGACAACAAGAATTGCGATGATTATAATACCCGTCCAACCAATATTTCCCATAATTATTTATATACAATTATTTTGATGAAATAAATATCTTTATTCATCAGTTTCAGGAGCTTTCTTAATCGCATCTTCAATTTCATCATAAATATTCTGTTTTTTGTTTAATGATTGTTCTTTAAAGAATTTTCCTGTACCAAAAATTGATTTGTCTATGCTTGAAGTGTCTATCAATCCCGCTGAACCCAATTCATCAACTGTTGGTAGATCTGACAATTTTTGGATATTAAAATGATTTAAAAAGTTTTCAGTGGTTCCATATTGAATTGGTTTACCTGGCACATCTTTCCGGCCTGCGGGTCTAACCCAATCTAGCTCAAGTAATACATCCAATGTATTCGTTCCAAAAGACACTCCTCTAATTTCCTCTATCTCTGTTCTAGTTACTGGTTGATGATAAACTATTATAGATAAGGTTTCTATTGTTGCCTTAGACAATTTTTTTTGTGTAGATTTTTGTAAAGACATTAATTTTGATAGGTCTTCAGCGGTTCTGAAAGACCATTTGTTTTTTATGCAAACTAGGTTAATTCCTCTATTTTTATAATTTTGTTTTAATTTTTCTAATATTTTTAAAACATTTGTATTTGTTTGAATTCTTTTTTCAATAGTTTCTACATCTAAAGGTTCTGAGGCAGAAAATAAAATAGCCTCAATTTGGCGCTCTAATTTTGAAGTATTAGGAGAAAATGAAATAATATTATTTTTTTTTTTCATATATTAAAATTTTTTTTAATCATGATCTTGTCAAATATTTTTTTCTGAAGAATCTCAATTGTTCCCTCTTTTGCTAATTCTAAACTAGCAGCAAAAATACCCGCTACCCCAGTTTTTCTCATATGTTTATCTAAATAATTCCTAGGAATTAACTCATTAATATTTTTCCATTCATTGATTTTGTCAAAATTATTATTAATTAATTTAATCGCTTCTTCTGTCGTAAAAACTGGAAGTTTTGGAATATTCATTCTTTGAAAAGTTTTTTGCATTTGAATATTTGAATATGTTTTCAATAATTCATAAAGTGAAACATCATAAATGGGTGTGTTCACTGATCTAATTCCACCTTTCATGCCTCTAGTAAAAATATGAACTCCAAGTCTTTTACGTTTTAACATTTGATCCGAAAGAATTCTGATTAATTCTAACTTTTTTAATTGGAGCTTTAATCTTTCTGCTACTTCTAAAGCTTTAAATTCATCATCATCTTCCTCTGGTAAAAGCAACTTAGATTTAAGATAAGCCAGCCAAGTAGCCATAAGTAAATACTCCGAGGCTGTTTCTAAGTTTAAATTTTGATTGTTTTTAATAAAATTTAAAAATTGGTCTGCTAATTTGGTAATAGAAATTTCAGCTAAATCTACTTTTTGTGATTTTGCTAAATCTAATAAGACTTCCAAAGGACCACTATAATTAGGAATATTTATAGAGATTTGATTTATATCATTTGATTCCATAAATACATTTTAACCCAAAAATTTATATAATTCTGATGTTTTTTTACTAGTAAATTTATCAATATATGGCACAGCTTTGATAAGTTTCAAACAATCTTGGTAATTTCCTGCGCAATATAAAACAATATTGCAACCCGCTGCTAAAGACTTTTTTGCGCTAGTTATTAAATCGTATTTTAAGGCTTTCATAGATATATCATCTGAAATTAAGATTCCTTTAAATCTTAATCTATTTCTAATTATATTTTTTATAATTATTTTTGAGAATGTAGCAACATTTGATTTATCTAGACTTTTATAAATTACATGTGCTGTCATAGCTAAATGTGATTTAAGATTTTTAAATGGAAAAAAATCCTCTTTTTTAAGTTTACTATAATTATCCTTTACAATTGGTGTTCTAAAGTGACTGTCTGAAGATGCGCACCCATGACCTGGTATATGTTTTGCCACTGTTGCAACTTTACTTTTTTTATAGTTATCGATGCAACATTCACCTAATTTTTTTACCACCAAAGCTTTTTTTGAAAAGCTTCTATCTCCGATTACTTTATGTGTATTTTTTTTTAAGACATCCAAAACAGGTACTGTATTGATATTAATACCAATTTCTTTTAATAAAAAACATAGAGACTTTATATAATTTTTATATAAAGATGTCGCTAAATTCGGAGAACTTTCAAATAAGTCTCCAAATAATTTTTGTGATGACGTGTGCTTGGTAATATTAATTAACCTAGAAACCCTGCCTCCCTCTTCATCAATAAGTATGGGAAATTTTTTATCTTTTGTAATTTTTCTAATATTTTTTATAAGATTTTTAACTTGATTTATTGATTTTACATTTCTAGTAAATAGTATCAAACCCCAAGGTTTTTCATTTTTAATTAACAACTTTTCTTTGTTAGTTAATATGTATCCTTTAATACTTATTATTATAGCCTTTTTTTTCATTTAATTTTAAGTAACTGCCAAAAGTTTCTTGGTTGTGTATCATTTATTTGTTCATTAAATCCAGAATTAAATTCTATTACATTATTTGTGTCGTTTTTTAATATAGGTAAATTTGAAGTTTTTTCGATTAAGTCTTTCTCTACATTAACTCTTTTATTTTCAATATTTTTAATATTATTTTCAGAAAAATAATACCTATAAACAAAAAAGTAAAAGGTAATTATAATTAAGAACAAAAGAATATTAAAAATTCTTATTAACATCACATTTTTTCTGGTGTGGACACACCAAGTATTTTCATTCCATTTTCAATTACAATAGCAATTAAATATATAAAGGATAAGGTTTCAGCTCTTTTTATTTTACCATTCTCAATAAATCTAAAGTTAATATCCTCATTTCCTTTGCTCCAATATGAATGAAAAAGTGTAGAAAGCTCGTATAAATAAAAAGGTATTTTATGTGGCTCAAATTTATTTGATGCTGACTCTACAACTTTTGGCCATTCAAATACTTTTCTGAGAATTTTTTCCTCATATTGATTAGGTAGAAAGGATTCATTTGAAACAGAAACTTTATCTGTGATATTTTTATTTAAGGACCTTATAATTGAGCTAATTCTCGCATAAGCATACTGAACATAATAAACCGGATTATCTTTTGTTTTTTCTTTTACTTTATCGAAATCAAAATCCAATTCTACATCGTTACTTCTGCTTAACATCATAAATCTAATTGAGTCTTTATCTACTTCGTTTAATAAATCTTGAACAGATATAAAATCTCCCGCTCTTTTTGACATTTTAAATGGTTTGCCATTTTTATAAAGTTTTACTAATTGGCATACTTTGCAATTCAATTTAACTTTGTTGTCAGATAAAGCTGATACTGCCGATGTAATTCTTTTTATATAGCCAGTATGGTCTGCGCCTAAAATATTTACTAAATTGTCAAATTTTCTATTTATTTTATCTGAGTGATACGCAACATCATTTGCAAAATAAGTCCACGATCCATCATTTTTTTGCAAAGCTCTGTCAGTATCATCTCCAAATTCAGTTGATTTAAAAATTAATCTTTTAATTTTTTTCCAATCTTTATTAGATTCGCC
>MDTG01074432.1_pt1 | contig 11675 bp, 12 predicted proteins | sample 811421 | NCBI WGS metagenome assembly MDTG01 (sample SAMN05326645, study PRJNA326480) | marine metagenome | isolation source: seawater | place: Pacific Ocean: South East | collected 2011
TAAATTTGCTAAAAATCAAGAACATGCAAAGATTAATAAGCTAGGTATTTGGAATATGAAGTTTGAGTATCCATGGATATGGAAAAAAAAAGTTAGAGAAAAAAAATGAAAAAATTATTATTACTTATATTTTTTTTTATTTGTGCTTGTTCCTCTATTCCACAAAATACCTCTGATGGTTGCTCAATATTTTCAGAAAGATATCTTTGGTATAAACATGCAAAAAAAACAGAGAAAAAATGGGGTACTCCTATTTATATTCAATTGGCAATTATAAAAATGGAGTCTGATTTTGATTGGCTAGCAAAACCTAATAGACAGAAAATATTTAAAGTAATTCCATTTAAAAGACCTTCGTCTTCTTTTGGTTATTCTCAAGCAGTAAAAGGTACTTGGAAGCAGTATAAAAATGAAACAGGAAACAAACTCGCAACAAGAACAAGATTTAAAGATAGTGTTGATTTTATAGGTTGGTATACCAATAAATCAGAAAAAATATTAAAAATTTCTAAGAAGGATGCCTTCAGACAGTATATTGCTTACCATGAAGGCTGGGGAAATTATAAAAATTATAGAAGTAATCAAAAAGTAATATTACTTGCTAAAAAGGTTCAAAAACAATCAGCAAAATATAAAAAACAATTAAATGGATGTAAAAAATTATTAAATAAAAAAAAATATATAATTTTTTAACGAAGTTGTTTTTTTAATTCAATGTCCACAGAGTCAATTCTTTTTGTATTTTTCGCTAAAGTCAAATACATAGTTGGTGTTACATAAAGAGTGAAAAATGTAGAAATAATCATTCCTCCTAAAATTGTTGAGCCAACTGCTAACCTTGAGCCTTCCCCGGCTCCTGGACCAATATTACCTATAATTAAAGGCATCATTGCAATCATAGTGCTTAAAGATGTCATTATAATTGGCCTGAATCTCAATTCACATGCTTCTTTCACAGCAGATTCTATATTTTTACCTTTCACTCTTAGTTGGTTTGCATAATCTACTATAAGAATACTATTTTTTGTTGAGATACCAATCAAAATTACTAAAGCAATTTGTGAAAAAATATTTACAGAACTGTTTAAAAATAAAATAAATACTAACCCACCAAAAACTGCAAGCGGTACAGTTAAAACAATTATAAATGGATGGACAAATGAGTTGAACGTTGCTGCCATAACAAGGTAGGCTGTAAGTAAAGCTAACGCAAAAATTATAAATAATTCATTACTTGTCTCTTTAAGTTCTTCAGATTTACCTTTCCAAGTTATTTGATTTTCTGGAGCAACTTCGTTCATTACTTTTTCTAAATATTTTATAGCTTCTGATAAAGTATAACCTTCATTAATATTTGCAGATATTGTTACAGCTCGCTGTCTGTTATATCTAGAAAGTACTTTAGCTGATCCTTCTTCTCTAAAATCAACTAAATTTGCTACAGAAATTAATTTTTTGTTATTTTCAGATCTTACAAAGATTTTCGCAAGTCCTTCCTTATTTCTTCTGTCAGATAAATATTGTTGCAAGATAATAGGATATTCTTTACCAAGTCTATTAAAAGTAGTTACTCTCTTACCTCCATAAAGAGTTTCCAAGGTTTGCCCTATAGTCTGCGTGGATATTCCAAGGTCTTTTGCTTTATTATTATTAACAAGCAATTTAACTTCAGGTTTATCCAGAGAATAATCTGACTCTATTCTAGATAAATTCGGATTTTTTCGTAAACTTCTAATAACTTGAGCTTGTACATTTTGTAATTCTTCATAAGTACTTCCTAAAATTACCATTTGAATTGGCTTATTATAATTGGAAACTCTTATTGATTGTGGTGAAATTGGAAAAGCTACAGCTTGCGGAACAGTTACTATTTTTCCAATCGCCTGCCTCATAATAGTTTGCGAGTCTTGTTTTCTATTTTTCCAATGATCTAAAAGAGCAATAATTATAAAGCTATTAAATGAATTACTTGCTCTTCCAAAACCAGGTACCCTCATAATAAATCTATTGTATGGGCTATCTTCAGCTTGAAGAAGAGGAATTAATCTCCCCTCAACTTCTTGGGCTCTTTTTTGAGTATATTCAAAAGAGCTACCTTCATCTGTAAATCCAATTATTAAATAAGCACCCCTATCTTCCATTGGTAAAAGTTCTTTTTTTGAAAAATTAAATAAAAGACTAGATGCTATTATTATAAAAATTATAAAAATTGATATAGTTTTTTTTTTATATATCCAAAATTCTAGAGTTTCCTGATAAAATTTTGAGAAAGCATTAAAAAGTTTTTCAAATTTACTAACAATAATATTTTTAGAGGTTCTTTTCTTTAAAAATTTGCTTCCAAGCATTGGTGAGAGTGTTAATGCAACAAACGATGAAACAACTATTGAAAAAGTTAATGCAATAGCAGTTTCTCTAAACAAGGTCCCTGAAATACCTTCAATAAATATTAATGGCAAAAATACTGCAACTAAAATAAGCGTTGTTGCAATTATTGCAAAAGTAATCTGTCTAGAACCATTGAAGGCAGCGACAAGTGGGGTTTCTCCATTTTCAACTCTTCTATATATAGCATCTGTCATAATAACTGAATCATCTGTAATTATGCCAATCGCAAGTATAAAACTTAAAAGAACAAAAATATTAATTGAAAGACCAAATAAATATAATCCTAAAAATGAAGCAATTAAACTTACTGGCAAAGCTACTGCTGGTACAATGACCGCTTTAAGGTTTCCCAAGAATAAATATATGATTATAACAACAAGAACAAATGCAATAATTAGTGTTTTGTAAACCTCTTCAATTGCAGCACCTATATATGTGGCTCTATTAAAAGCTATTTCTAAATTTAAACCTTCGGGTAATGTTTTTTTTACTTCAGTAATCTTTTTTTTAATTTCTTTTGATAATTCTACTGTAGATGCTCCACTTCTTGCATAGATTCCTATGCCAACAGTTTTTAAATTTAATTCATCTTTTCTTTGAGCTTTAAAAAGTGTTTTTTCTGAAACAGGACCAAGTTCTACATTTGCTATATCAGATAATTTAACGATATTATTTTTTTCTTTTTTAACAGGTAATTCTTTTAGCTTTTTAATACTATCATAAGATTTATCTAAGTTTAAAGTTAGATCTATATTATTAGCCTCAAGGGTACCAGCAGGTAAACTAATATTTTCACTTCTAATAGCATTTTCAACTTCTTGAATTGTTAAGTTATTTGCTGCAAGTTTAATAGGATCCACCCAAACTCTTACACTCAGTTCTCTTAAGCCACCAACTAATATTCGTCCTACATTTTTTACACTTGAAAAACTATCTACTAAATATCTTTCAGCATAATCACCAAGTTCTAAATCACTCCAAGTCGCAGATGACAATGCTAGCCACATTGTTGTTGTAAATCCTGCTGCCTGTTTTAATATTTGTGGAGGATCTGACTCTGAAGGAAGATTATCAACAATTCTCGCAACTCTTTCTCTTATGTCATTTGCGGCATCATCTAAATCTATATCTGTATCAAAAATAACATTTATTGTGCTTCTTCCATTTTCAGATACTGAGTCAATATTTTTAATTCCTTCTGCTCCTCCGATCACATCTTCTATAACTTGCGTTACTTCTTGATCAATGATTGGAGCAGATGCAGATTTATAATCTACCTGTATTTGAACCACAGGTGGTTGCAATCCTGATGGCAACTCTCTCACAGGTAGTTTCCAAAATACAAATATTCCAAATACTATAAGTATAAGAGACATTACCCAAGAGACTACCGGTCTTCTGATGCTTACTTCAGTTATATACATTTAATTTGTAATTGGTTTAATTTTTCCTCTTGGTCTTACTTTTTTTAATCCTTCAGCAACTATTACATCATTTTCATTTAGGCCAGATAATACTTCAACAAAACCATCATCTCTGATACCAATTTTAATTTCTTTTCTATTTGCAGTGTTATCTTTGGATACTTTGTAAACATAGGCCTTGTTACCTTCTAATATTAAACTAGTGTCTGGTACACTTAAGGAATCTCGTAAATTAAAATTAACAGTTACTTCTAATAGAGAACCAGGAATAAGTTCAAAATTTTCATTATTAATTTTAATTCTTGTTAGTAGACTTCTTGTTTCAGCATTAATTCTGCTAGAGACACCACTAACCTCTCCATTATAAATTTTATCTTTATAACCAGAGAATTTAGCTTCAACTGGCAAACCTTTTTTCATTACTGAAGCAAAAACTTCTGGAATTTTTAAATCAGAATAAATTATAGAAATATCATCTAAAGTTATAATTATTGAATTATCTGAACCAAGAACATCCTCTGTTAGCCCTCTCACTCCTAATACTCCACTAAAAGGTGCAATTATATTTTCATCTTTTAATTTAACAATTAAATCTCCTTTATTTACATATTTTTTAAGATCTAATTCAGATGACAGTTGACTTTTTTTGATTCTAAAAGTTTCTGTTTTTTTTGAAACTGCAGTTCCAAAACTTTCAATTTTTTCTGAAAATTGATTTTGAATTACTTTAGTAACTATAATTCCTGGAGGAGGTCTCTTACCAAATTTCTTTGCAAAATGATTACCAATTATTGTTCTGCCAACAACAACGATTGTAATTATAAAAAAGAAAATTATTATAATTGTTGTAATTTTAGTAGATCTTTTCATAATTAATTTTTTCCGTATTCTGCCCAAGAACCGTCGTAAATAATAGGCATATATTTATTATTTATTAGGGAATATGCAAGTGCCAAAACAGAGGCAGTTATACCAGAACCACAAGAAAAAATAACATTCGTTGTCATTTCTTCACCCAAGGTATCTTTGAATATATTAAATATTTCATCCTTTTTTTTAAATGAATTATTTTCGTTTATTAATTTTTTAAAAGGAAGACACAAAGATTTTGGAATTGAACCACTTCTGAGTCCTTCCCTTGGTTCTTTAACCTTTCCATCAAATCTCTCTTTACTTCTTGCATCTACAACTCTAAATTTATTTTCAATTATATTGATATCAATTTTTTTTTTATCTTTAACCAAATCTTTTAATTCAGTTGCAAAGTATTTAGAAATTTTTGTTTTAGTGGGTATGTTAGTTAATTTTCGATTTTCATATTTCCATTTTTTCAAACCACCATTCAACACACTTACAAGCTGTGGTTCATGATTGTAGTAAATAAAATTATACCATAGTCTGCAAGAACTTATTACATCAGAGTTATCATAAATTACAATTCTATCTTTATTTGTAATTCCCATTGACGAAATAATTTTTTCCCAGGATTCTTTATTTACCAACATATGAGGCAAATCTGTATTTTGATCAGAGTTTTTATCTATATCAAAAAAAATTGCATTTTGTATATGTTCTTTAATATATTCTTTATATCCATCTCTATCCACATTTGGCATATGCCATGAACTATCAATTACTTTTACTTTTGATATGTTTTTTTCTAACCATTCTGTAGTTACAAGTGACATTCTATCTTTTTTCTAAATATTTTTGATGGTATTCTTCTGCGGTACAATAATTTTTAAGATAAGATAGTTTTGTGACTACTTTACCAGATAATTTTTTGTTAATTTTTTCCATAACTTTTTCAGAAATTTTTTTTTGATTTTCATTTACATAAAAAATTTCACTTCTATATTGAGTACCAAAATCTGGACCTTGAGAATTTAATGTAGTTGGATCATGTATTTCAAAAAAATAATTTAATATTTTTTCATAAGATATTACCTTTGGATCAAATTCTAATTTTACAACCTCAGCATGGTTTGTTTCGCCATTACAAACTTCTTCATATGTAGTGTTTTTATTATTTCCTCCGCAGTATCCAACTTCAGTTTTTATTACTCCTTCAAGTTTACTAAACTTAATTTCAGGTCCCCAAAAACATCCACATGCTAGAATTGCTATTTCCATTGATAAATATTCCAATTAATCTAAAGTTATTATTATGCTTACTAAAAATCAATTGGGCTTTTTGTACATGTTTATTTCTGTTTGTGCTTTTTCTCTTATGGATTTAATAGTTAAATGGTCAGAAAATTATCCTTTAGGTGAAGTATTATTTTTTAGGGGTTTTTTTGGAATAATTCCACTTTTATTTTTGATACCTCGCGATAGATTTAAGAATTTTTATCAAACTAAAAGATTAGGACTACATTTTTTAAGATGTGTATCAGGATTAATTGCATTAATTTCTATATTTATAGCTCTTAGAAATCTTCCTTTAGCTACTGTTGTAAGCATCTCATTTGCTGCACCAATATTTACAACAATATTATCAATAGTTTTTTTGAGTGAAAAAGTTGGAAAGTATAGGTGGTTGGCTGTAATTGTTGGTTTCGTGGGCATAATAATTATTACAGAACCAGGATTAAGTTCACTTAACATTTATTATATTTATCCAATTATATTTTGTTTAGGTTTATCATATGTAGCCATAACAATAAGACAATTATCTAAAACAGAACCTGTTTGGCTTATATCACTAAATTTTTCATTATTAATAACTTTAGCCGGTATTATTACAATCCCATACGGCTGGATTATTCCGAGTGTTAAGGATTTATTTTTACTCTCATCTGTAGGTATACTAGGAGGATTTGCAAACTTGTGGCTCAGTCAATCTTATAGATTATCAGAGGTATCATTAGTAACACCTTTAAAATATTTGGCACTAATTTTTGGTATAATATTTGGTTATACAATTTGGGGCGAAATACCTACAATAAAAACTATGTTAGGTGCTGCATTGGTAATTGTTTCATCTATAATTATTTTTAGAAGAGAAATTTTACTTAAGGGACAACCATCAATCACTAGACATGAGTAAGCCACCAAAGTATTGGAAGAAAGCAAAAAAAATACTTTCAAAAAAAGATAAAGTATTAAAGCAAATAATTAAAACAAATAAAAAAGGATATTTAACCACCAAGAAAGACCCATTTTTTTCAATTTGTAGAACTATAGTGGGTCAACAAATATCGACTAAAGCAGCCGACTCGATATGGCTTAAGTTTGAAACAAGATGTAAGAAAAAAATTAAACCATCTGTAGTAATAAATTTATCCCCAAGAGATTTAAAAAGAACTGGGTTATCTCGTCAAAAAATATCTTATTTAAAAAATATTGCTAAAAGTTTTAAAAATAATTCTTTTAATGTATCAAAACTAAAATATATGGATGATGAAACTGCAATTAATTATATTACCCAATTAAAAGGTTTAGGTGTATGGAGTGCAGAAATGTTTTTAATGTTTAACCTAAATAGACCAGATATTTTTCCAACGAAAGATATTGGCCTTCTAAGAGCTATTTCAAAAAATTATAATACTTCTTATCCGCCAAGTACAAAATTTTTAAATAAGCTTTCTAATTTACATTCAGGTTTTAGAACTGTTTTTACCTGGTATATGTGGAGGAGTATCGATCCAGTTGATGTTGAATATTAAATTCCTTCAATTATTTGGCAATGTCTATTGAATTTTCCTTTAACTAGTTTTTTTGCGGTCTGGTAATCATTTGAATGATAACATTTTAATGCATCTTTAACAGTGGGAAATTCTATTATTACTGTTCTAGGCGAAGAATTGCCTTCTACTGTTTCAGTTTTTCCTCCTCTTACAAGAATTTTACCATTATGTTTTTTAATCGCAGTGCTTGCTTTTTCTGCATACTCTTTCAAATTTTCAAGACCATTCAAATTTTTATATATTGCAATCCAATATGCTTTCATTTTATTCTAACCAGCCTTCAAATTTTTTTACGTTAAATTTTATATATTCAGGTAGTTTTTCAACTGCAAATTTTTCTAGTTTACTTCCTTGTCCAATTTTTTGAACTCTTTGATCAACTTTTAAATCATAAATTGCAGTTTTATTGTTCATTATTTTTTTAATTTGTTCTTCCGTTAAAGGGTTAATATCGAATTCCCCATGATGCAAATATGATTTTAGCTTATATTCTATATCTCTTGCTGATTTGATATTAGTAAAATGCCAACCACCATTAGGAATAAATTTAATATTACTATATTTCTTATCAGAAAATAAAACGTCTGGTCTAAACGGAAAATATTTTTTATCTTTGATATTTCTTAGCCATTGTGGATTTTTAAGATATTTTTTTTTACAAGCTCTACTTCCATTCCAGATAACATTGGGAATTTTAAGATTAAATTTGTAATAAAACATATCCTGTTGAAAAAAAATTATTTTTTTATTTATATTTTCAATCTCAATATTTTCCAAATTAGGAATTTCATCAATATCAGATATTATTATTATATCTTCAGCATTCGCATTTTCTAATCCTTTATTTAGAAAATTGCGCTGGTCATTCTCTCTAAAAACAGCATTCATAACTTTTTTTTGATTTTTTTCATTTTCATCATCGTTAATATTTATATCATTTATATTTATTGGTTCTTGATCATGAATTAAGTAAATAATTTTATCTTTAAATTTTTCAAAATTTTTAATATCAAAATTAAGTTTTTTATTTTTTCCACTATGTGTAAATTTACTTTCAACAATTACAAAATAATCAACATATTTATTTAAAATATTTAATCTTAAATCTAAAATTAGATTTTCATCAAAATACATAAAACAATCAAAAATTTTCATCAATATTTTTCTAAAATTTGGTTTAATCTTAAGTTACCAATATTTTTTACTTGAAATTTTGCTTCTTTAAACTCTTGTTCATTATTTTTTTTAATTCTTTCTCTAAAATTTTTAAGAATTTGATTTTTATTTAATCCTGAAACAGCAATTATAAAAGGAAAACCAAATTTTTTTTTATACTCTAGGTTTAACATTTTAAATTCTTTAAATTCTTCATCGCTACATTCATTTAATTTTGCATTTGACTGTTCTTCTTTTGATTCTTTAGTTAATATTTTTTCAATGGCTAATTCTGGATGAGAATTTAAAATTTCCATAATTTTGTGATAATTGCAGTTATCATATTGGTTTATCATTTTATGTCTTAAATCATTAAAATTTTTAAAAGGTTTTAAATCATAGACCTTTTCTGCTATCCATTCTGTTTTTTCAAAAATGTTGCCAAAAATTGTTAGAAAATCAGATTTATTTAGATTATTTATTTTATCAATTGAGTTTAATTTAGACATTTTTATTTAGTTTTATATATAAATTATACAATTTTTGTATAATATAACACCACTGCTATGACAAAGTTAACTACCCATGTATTGGACATTTACTCAGGTAAACCTGGCAAAGGTATAAAAGTCGACTTATTTTACATCAACAATAATGAAAGAAAAAAACTAAACACTGTAGTATTAAATAATGATGGCAGGGCAGACAAACCTTTGGTTGAAGGTAAAAATTTTTTGGATGGAAAATATGAGATAGTGTTTTATATAGGTGATTATTTTAAAAAAATAACTGAAACTAAAAATATTCCTTTTTTAGATGATGTTGTAATAAGATTTGGAATTTCTAATTCGCAAGAGCATTATCATGTGCCGTTGCTTGTTTCACCCTGGAGCTATTCAACTTATAGGGGAAGTTAATGACTTCCAACACAGTAGAATTTATTTTTAATAATAAGATACATCGACTTACAAATCCTGATCCAAATGAGACAATTTTAAATTATATCCGACTTAATTTAAAAAAAACTGGAACCAAAGAAGGTTGCGCTGAGGGTGGTTGTGGAGCTTGCACAATAGTTTTAGGAGAATTTATTAATAATGATATTAAATATAAAGCAATAAATGCTTGTATAGCTTTTCTACCTACTCTTAATGGAAAGCAATTAATATTAGTTGAAGACTTAATTACACCGGATGGAAAATTACATCCTGTTCAAAATGCCATGGTAAAATTTCACGGGTCACAGTGTGGATTTTGCACTCCAGGTTTTGTTATGTCAATGTTTGCAATGTATAAAAACAATAAATTATTAGATAATGAAATAATAAATAATTCTTTATCAGGAAATTTATGTCGTTGCACGGGTTATAGGCCAATAATCGATGCAGCCAAAAGTTTAAATAATGAAACTGATAATGATAAATTTCTAAAATCTAAAAATGCAATTATTAAACTATTTAAAAAAATAAAATTAAAAAATATAAAAATTCAAAATCAAAATAAAAAATATTTTGCTCCAAAAAATATTAAAGAATTAAAAAAAATTATTAAAGATAATATGGATGCAAAATTTTTAAGTGGTGGTACAGATCTTTCTTTAGAGGTAACAAAATTTCGAAAAGAAATTACAAAAATAATTTCTTTAAGTTCAGTTAAAGAATTAGATTTTATTAAAATTAAAAAAAATGAAATTGAAGTGGGTGCGTGTACTTCATTACTAAAATTTGAAAATTATATAAAAAATTATTATCCTGATTTTACTAATATTTTAAAAAGGTATGGGTCTGTTCAAATCAGAAATGTTGGAACTATAGCCGGCAACATTGCTACAGCATCACCTATAGGTGATACGCTCCCACTTTTAATCTCTTTAGATAGTAAAATAATATTGTATGGGCCAAAAAAAAAAGAATCAATACCTCTAAACAAATTTTTCATAAGATATCGTAAAACCAAGCTTAAGAAAGGGCAATTTATATATTCAGTCAAAATACCTATTTATAAAAAAAATATATTTAAAGCATATAAAATATCAAAAAGATTTGATGATGATATTTCATCAGTCTGCGCATCTTTTAATATTGAGATGGATAAAAATAGAATTAAAAAAATAAAAATAGCTTATGGAGGAATGTCTGAAATTCCAAAAAGAGCAAAAAATACAGAAAGAATATTTCTCAATTCTAATTTTTCAGAACAAATATTTAATAAAGCAATTAAAAATTTAGAAAGAGATTATCAACCAATAGATGATATGAGAGCTACAAAAAATTATAGAATGGAAATAGCAAAAAATTTGTTAATGAAATGTTTTTTTGAAGTGAGAAATAAAAAAATAATAAGGTTAAATCAGTGAAAAATTATAATAATTTAATTAGTAACAGCAGGCCTCACGATAGTGCAATTAAACATGTAACTGGATTAGCAGAATATACTGATGATATTAAAGAACCAGAAGGAACCCTTTTTGGAGCAATTGGATGGAGCAAAAAAGCTAATGCAATAATTAAAAAAATTGATTTAAACAAAGTTAAAGCAAGCGAAGGTGTTGTTTCAGTTGTAACAAGTTTAGATATTGAAGGTAGAAATGATGTTGGACCAGTTTTTGATGGAGATCCAATATTTCCAGAAAAAAAGGTGGAGTATTATGGTCAACCATTATTTGCAGTAGCAGCTACTTCAACTGATCTAGCTAGAAAAGCTGTATTAAAAGCACAAATTACTTACAAAGATTTAGATCCAATTGTTACTATAAAAGAAGCGTTAAATAAAAATAAACTTCTATTTGGTATAAGAAAAATAAAAAAAGGTAGTCCTTCAAAAAAAATATCTAACTCAAAAAATTACCTGAAAGGAAATTTTACAACTGGAAGTCAAGAACATTTTTACTTAGAAGGCCAAGTAGCATTCGTAATACCAAAGGAAGATAATGATCTAATTGTATATAGTTCAACACAACATCCATCAGAAACTCAACAAATAATTGCAAAAATGCTAAATCAGAAAAGTAATTCTATAA
>MDTG01430328.1_pt1 | contig 11675 bp, 7 predicted proteins | sample 811421 | NCBI WGS metagenome assembly MDTG01 (sample SAMN05326645, study PRJNA326480) | marine metagenome | isolation source: seawater | place: Pacific Ocean: South East | collected 2011
CTTACGATTACCAATATAGAGGTCACCGTTAGAGTTTAGACCCGTGTAGAAGACAATACCACCGTCTTCACGTTTTGCTTGAGCATAGAAATCTTGGATGTCTGATAGAACAACTTCCTGACGAAGTGGGAAACCAGTTGAGTAGTTACCAGGACCAAATCCAAGATACTCAAATGTGTGGTTACCAGATCTAGCAATAGAAGGACGACGAAGTTCGACATATAGTCTATTTTCTGTCGGGAATTTAGAGTCACCAGAGATAGGAATCAATCTATCTTCAGAACCAGAAGCAGCATTACCACCTTGGGCTTCAATTTTATTAGTTGTAAACGTATATCTGTCTAAAGCAGGGTTAGAAACAAGTTCTTCTACAACTTCTTTTGTTGAGCTATTTTTATAGTCGTTAGTTGTAACGAGACCATGAACAAAGTTATCAGCAGCACAAATAGTTGATGGAGTATCAAGAATTGTAGTGTCTCTGGTCGTATCTGGACGAATCTGGAACCAAAGTGGATCGTTCTTATAGTTAAGAGGATAAAGTTGTCCAATTGGTTGAGAGAACCTAAAGTTTCTGAAGTTTTCACCAACACCAGCACCAGTTGGGAATGGCGAGATATTACCTTTAACACAAGTTAGATAGTAAATACCTTCTTGCTGATTAGGAATACGACGCTTGATCTCTTCAACATCAAAAATGTAGAAGGTATCTTCAATCTCACCAATATCTTCGACAGATTCAATATAATATTCGTTACTATCATCATCACGGATAACATCACCAGGAGTCATAGTAAAGACGTTAGTCTCTTTATCACTATAAAGATAATCTTCCTTAAGTGATTTGGACAAGGAAAGATTAGGCGAACCAATACTATCTTGCTTGGCAAGTAGTTTAGCGTAGATTAGTTGCTGATTGCCATTACTATCAAATACAGGATCATTATCAGCATCTAAAACAGGTTGGTAAAGAGTTGTAGCTACAATTGAATTGTATTCAACTGTTTCTCTTTCTTCATTGTTCTCTTCTAGTTCTTTAAGGACTAAGTAGTGATCATCTGTACCATCTGGATTGAAGTATGCCTGAACATAACCAGAACCACTAGCAAATCCATTCCAGAAGATTTTGTTTAAACTATTATTTTCAGAAGTATTAACTCTAAAGTTTCCACTTCCGCCTTGAGGAGCAGCAATTTTGACAGTAATAAACTGTTCATTTCTTACAGCATCATCAGTAATTGTTAGATCAAAGACAGTCAGCTCCAACTTACCGTTGGCAAGTGTTCTAGCAGATTGAATACTGAAAGCAACTTTAGAATCAGTTTTATCAGAAGTAATCTGTTTTACATTTGTACTGTTGTATGGATCGTATGTAAAGGCGTTGTTATAGTTAACATCGTCAGTATCAATATCAAGTTGCTGCTGAATAGTTCCGCCTAATGTTTGAACTGGAATTTGGAACAATGCTCTGGTAGGAATACCACTCTGGTTTGGAGTAAGTACAATTTTCTGAGGTACAAGTCTTCTTGTAGTATCAGTTCTTGCCTTAAGAACAAATCCATTGAGAGGATCACGAACGCCATCAGCAAACTTAGGAATAACATAGCGTAAACGATAGATTCTATCGAGAGCAGTTCTATCATCCTTAAGTCTTTCAAATGTGATGTTCTTAGAACGAGAATCCTTAAGGTCATTACCGATCTCATTCATTCTAGCAGTGATGTTTGTAGCAACATCATAATCATCAGTTACTTGAATGTACCACTGACCAGTTGTAGTCTCTTGATTATCTGCTGCTAAAGCACTGTCATCTCTAGTAGGATCGAACAGAATGGGAGATTCACGTTTGTTAGCAAAAACATAGAAGTCAGAACCAAATCCGTTAGCAAAAGTAATGCTTGGAGATCCAGCAACAGCAGATGCCTTGGTTTCAAATACAGCAAATGTTTTTTCTGTTAAATATCTGGCATAGTATATTTGATTAATATCAACTAAATTGCCATTAGGAAGCTGTGGTAATGTAGATCCAGTTCCAAACGTTCTAAAGAAAATTTCTTGTACGTGCTGTTCACTTCCAGGAACATCAAAGATATGAGGTACATCGCTTTCAATAGCATTTGTCTGTCCCGTTGGAAAATTACAAACATACTGATGAAGTTTGTAGTTATCATCAAGAACATACTGATAAAGATCAATCTCTACATCATAATCTACAGACTCAGTTTCAGATGAGTACATGTAGATACCAGCAGCAGCATTCTCTTTCGTTGTTGCTAGCATCAACTTAGTAGTTTGTAAACTAGTAAATGTACCAGGATACGTAGTTCCATCAGAATAATCTTCTGGTTGTGTAGTTCTACCAGGAGCAACTACATAGTAGACTGTATTGGTATTAAATCCTTTTGGAAGTCTAATAACGCGCTTGTCTACACTTTCAACTGCCACACCAGTTCTAACTCTAGGAACAAGTCTAACAGGTGTTCCAGTTTCAAAGTAATGGGGATTAGAAGAACCACCTCCAGTATTAACAGTAAATACAGTTGCTCTAGCAGCAAGATTAGCAGTATCGATAACTGGTTGTACTCTAGTAGCAACGTTAAATGTCGGTTCGGTTCTAGTAATTCCATTTAGATCACCAGGATTTCCAGGAGTTCCAATACCTTGAGTAACAATGGAAGTTAACGTTGTAATTGAAGAGGCAATATCAGCACAGTCAGTCGATTGACCTTCTACGGTAGAAGTATATTGACCAGGAAGTCCAGAAATATCTCCTAAAACACCAAAATCTGTTACTTGAGTAAGTCCATGAGAACCAGATACACTAATGTTCTCGTTTCTCATTACCGAGATAGCAAGATCTCTAGCTTTGAGCATTGCCTGGACTGATTGAACTCGTTCGCCTTCTAAAAGGTTTGGTTGAGTTACATATAGTTTAGAACCATCATAAACTTTATCGTTACCACCGTACTTAATATTATAAGCAATAGTTTCGATAACATTAACAATATCATCAATACAATCTTGAGGATCGCCAGTTGGAGGAACAAAACTACCATTTCCTGGTTCTGCCAACATCCTGGCATATGCTTCAGCAGCAATAAAATTCTTGTTGGTAATAATTAAATTGTGAGCATCAACTTCAGTTCCGCCAAGAGGAGTTAATCCATTATTAAGAATTAAGTTAAATTCAGTGAAATAACCTTGAATAAGAGTAGCAATATCAGCACATTCAGGATACCAGTCATCAGCAGTAGGAGGCCAAGCAGTCGTGTCCTGAAGAACAGAACTATCTCTAACTGGATTAATAGCACTGAAACCACCAACTAGAACATCTTCACTATCAGATCCACTAGCAGTCTGGGGGAATTCAAAATGTAGAACTGCTGAACTACCTGTTTTACTAGCAGCAACGGCATTACCATATGATGCCGATAAAATATTGTTAGCATCAGTACTAAGTTGGGGCATCGTATTGCCAATCTCAATCTTAGTAGAGTCGAGAACTTGTCTTACATATACTGTACCAGTAATTTGTGGATCAGTAGTAAATGGAATAGCAGTATTACGATTTAGTCTTCCATTAGTAAAGTTCGTGGCATTGTAAGCATACTGCCTAACTTCCATACCAACCAAGATACCCTGAGTATTGCCGATGTCAACAATACTGGATCCGAGAGTAGTTTCACAATCTCTAATTACATAATCATAATTTCTCATCGTAGCGATGATTAAGTTCTTAACATAGTCATATGCTTCGATAGACTCGTTAAGTTCGCCATCAATATAAGATAAGGCACCACCTACGTAGTATGCTTCTGCTGCTTGAATACTATTGATGTTGCCACCAACGCGTAAATCTTGAATTACCGCATCTACAATATACCCAATATCTCTCTCACACTTATTAATAGTAATATTAGTGTTAGTCTGAAGAGCAGGATATCTAGTAATAATATATTTGTATGCTTCATTCTGAATAAACTCTTTGTTAGTTTCGAGAAGATTAGAAGCATCCTGAGCATTGTTATTAATGCTCACACCATCTGGATTAAGAGTTTCTAGAGAAACCGAATACTGTTTAAATCCAGTTGGAGTTAAAGTTTCTTGATAGAAAGCAGTACCACCACCAGATTTTGGTAACTTGAGATAAACTTTATCGTCAGTTAAAGAACCAAGTCTATAACCTTCGATGGATGTAGCAGGTTTGATGAATGGAGAATATACATCATCACCAGAATAGTACAGTCTAGTCTTATTACCATCAACTTTTGTTGCCTGATTAGACAAAGGATAGTACTTAAGTTCATCAATATTGAAAGCACTAGTATCAACCTTCTTAACAGGAACGATGTCAGTAATGTAACCACCCTTATCTTGGTTGAAGGAGAATCCTTTGAAACCAACAGAGTGAAGTGATGTGTTACCAAAGTTAGAGTTGGAGTTCGTGATGGACATATCTCCACCACTTTCCATCAGGAAGTGATCGAAGAAACCAACAGCGAAGACCGAGACACACTGAATGAATGAGTCATCTGAAGCACGGATGTGGAAGTTTCTCCAGTCATCTTTCCAGTAAGCATCACCTTTGGTGTGATAAGCAGTGGTAGCGAAAGCATCAGTTAGTGATGCTTGGTTCCAAGTATTGCTAAACTCATCGTAACGGATGAATGCTCTATCATCTTTTTGAAGGCTAACTCCAGTATATTGAGCCACGACCATTGACTTAAATCCAGTCGCCTTAGAACCGTCTGCCCACATACCACACTGACCCCAGGTGGATCGGATGGAACAGTTAAAGACATAAGGAGAAGCAGACTCAACCGAGTCAATCTCTGCCTGAGCTCTAGCAGAGATGTTGACATCAGGAACAGTATAATCTTGATCAACATCCAAACCTAACTGTTGGGGAGTTAATTCTACTTCGTAAACAAAAATCTTTGGATTAGTTTCATCTACTTCAGTAGCTTTAAATGTTCCATTAAGTCCATCATCTAGACCATTGTCAATAATGGCAATGTATTGTAGTTTGAAGTATCCGTGAGCGGTTTTTGTAGTGACTTGAACTTTAGTCTTACCAGAAGCAGTTTGACCAATAATTTTAACATTAACAATACTTCTAGTATCTGATAGAGGACCAACAATTCTATTTTCTTGAGGAAGTTGCTCGAAGTCTCCATCATCAATGGTGGGTTGGAATAAAGCAAATGCTCTAGCAACTTTATCATAATAAATTTGAAGATCTGTAGTATCAGCATAAGTCATGATAGTGATCTTATGGTGAGAATACTCAGGAATTGCTAGAGCAGATGTATTACCTTTCTGATAATAAACTTTACCTACTTTAGCAGCAGTGTCATATAAAGGAGAATTGGTTGTTAAGTCTCCATCTTTAATAGTAAATTGCCATAGATAGCAACCACCAGTTAGATTGAAGATAGATGTTCTTTCTTGAGTTCCGTCAGTGGGGTCAGGAACGTAAAGAGGACGAACGATGGTACGACGAAGGTCATAACCAATAAGAGAACAACCTCTAGGGACAATAGCACCGCCATCAGGAGCATTAAATTTGTAGAGGACATTATCAGGATTACTTAGATCGAGAATACTGTTATCTTGCCACTCATCAATTGCCTGATTAAAGTTAAATACGGGGATGTCACCACTTACAGGAACACTAGATAGAGAATCTAAGTCTCCATCAGAAATAACAGTGGTAGCGATAGCAACTAAAGTATCGATATTTGACTGTACATCAATACATGTAGCAGCGTTACCTGAAGGAAGGTTAGGAATAATTGGTTGATTAGTTTCATAACCAACATATTCAGCAGGACCAGGAAGAATTGTAAGATCCTTAGAGTATAGTTGGTTGGTGATTGCTCTCTTCATCATATCACCAGCTTTAGCAAAAGCGATGACTGACTGTGCTTCTTCACCTACAAGACCATCACTAATAGGAAGACCGTTCTTATCAAAGTAAGCCTTAGCAAAATTAATTACACTACCATTACCACCGTTAGGAAGATCAGCAGCGACAGCATCAACCAGATAACCAATATCGCGCTTACACTTTAGTTCTCCAGGTTCAGCAGTAGCAGAAGTTTCTTCGGGGAAGTTCGCAAGTGTTCCCTGAGTAAAGTATGTGTTAATAAGTGTCGCTAAAGTATCAATAGCAGATTTTACACCAGCACAAGAATTTTCACTATACTCAATACCAGATCCGACAGGACCAGATGATGGATTTGGATCATGAGTAAGAGTAAGATCTTTATAACCAAGTTGGTTACTTACAGCTACCTTCATCAAATCTCTTGCTTGATTGAAGACAATCAACGATTGTACTTCTTCTCCTTGAAGACCATCGTCAACCCAAGCATTACCAGATTGAGTAAAGTAGTTTTGGATATATTTTCTGGTATATTTGTTACCACCACCAAGAGAAATATCTAGAGAGACGGCATCAATATAAAAACCAACATCACGGAAACACTTAGAAGTTCCCGTACCAAACGTTCCAGCAGATTCGGCAGGAAGAGAGTTAATATTGCCCGCTTCAAAAGCATCTAAAGCAATTTCAGAAAGAGTATTGACGTTATTCTGTACATCAGTACAAGAAGCACTATCATAGTTTGATCCAGTAGCAGGATCAACAGTCAATGTGGCGTCAGAATACCATGTAGCAGTATCAATAGTTCTAGTTAAAGCAGAACCACCAATAGTATCGGAAATAGTTACTGTAGTAGGAGTGTCTAGAGGTCTATTGCTAATAGAAGCAATCATCAACTTAGAAACTAGAGTAAATGCCCACAAAGAAGCATTTAACTCATTTAAATTAGTAGTAGAGGGATCGTCAGCAATACCATTGGTAATAGGAGTACCATTAGCGTCGAAGTAATACTTTGTAAAATCTCTAGTATACTTAACGCTTCCATAAAACATGTCGAGAGCAACATAATCTAGGAAATATCCCATGTCACGCTTACACTTATTAATAGTGGCAGCTTCAGGGAAATCAAGAATCATAGCAGCATGTGCTGCGTCAACAATGTTTTGACGATTTTTTTGAATTAAACGATAAGCACCAGCACGACGGTTGAAGTTGATTCCAGAAGAAGGGGTAGAAGGATCATCCATAGGAATAACCCAATCTGCTCCCCAAGAAGACTCATTATACTCAACGGAAAGTTTAGCAACAGCAGATGCTTGAATATAGTCTTTATTTTTTTGAATTAAGCGATAGGCAGACTGACCCCTACGCAAAATATCAGGTGAACCATTAGGAAGTACCTCATCTCCAGGAACTACCCAGTCAGTTCCCCAGGATGATTCGTCATAATCAATAACAATTTGGGCAAAAGAACGGTCAATAATTTCTTGACGGTTTGCTACAATCAGTTCTTTCGCGTTGTAATAACGCTGATACTCGTTACCAGCGGAAGTTAAGGTAGCTAGACCTGGACGGTTATCAATATAGTGATCACCAGGCATTAGCATAATGCTAAATTGGTCAAACCTGTCAGGAACGCTTTCTCCTCCTGAAGCAGGTAAGAATGAATATCTAGCAACCTAAATAAAGGCTCTTTGAATAGTCTTAAAAGGACGTAGAGGACTATTTCCTCTATTGTCTAGTTCGTCAGTAGCATTAAAGTCATCTGGGGATACGTAAAGGTACTTACCAGTCTTACTTGAATACAGGTTATCAAGTCTTGTTAGAGCCATAATAGATTAGCCGACCTAGGGTTTATCTTCTTCTTCAATGTATTTATACAGTTCGGGTAGGGGTGCCGATGTTAAAAGATTGACATTTAAGACCATTCGGTACTGATTATTAATAGGTGGACTAGAAGCATGATATTGATCAGGTTCAAAGAATACCACTCTACCCTTTTTAGGAGACACTCTCGTACTGTAATCATCATAATCAGTAACATGATTACCATCAAAAAAGAACGTGTCTCCATCAGAACTATTGATGTAATATAGCATATTTACTTGCCCCATACCTTCCTCAACATCGATTCTACTAAGTTTGTCTAGATAGGGATCTACATGGGGAGGATTATACCAAATACCATCAGGCAAATGTTGTTGAACTAACAAATTAAATTTTGCTCTAGCAACTTGAATACGTACATTATCGTTTTTCCACAAATTAGATGTAATATCTTTCACAAGTTCCATCATTAAATAAAAATGTGCCGATTTTTGATCATTATCAATTAAAATTGAATGAACTAATTGGGGAGAGTCAACAACCCTACTATCATGATCCATAACTTTCCCAAATGGATATGTTTTTTTTACTGAAGAAAATCCTCCTATGGGTTTATGCCAATCGAAATGGTCGTCATATACGACATTTTCGACCATATCTACCAACCCAGGTTGTGCCAAATTATCATGATATTTTATAATCAAACTTTTTGAGTTATTTTTTGGTGAAGAATTTTTTTCGGAATTCATGAAATTAAGAAGTGTTTTTTAGGTTTTACTTTAGTAGAGATATCAAAAAAATATTTACCATATGGTCCAAATGTTCCCACATAATGTAAAAACAAATTGGTGTAACTATTTCCTGTATATGGTTCACGCCAATGTTCATCTTCGTGTCCCCAATATAATACAGCATCCCCTTTATTTAATTTAATTGGAATATCTTTGATAATAAGATCCCAATTTTTATCTCCGTCTAAATGTATAGACAAAGAAATTTCACACGCCTCTCTATCTTTATGTTTTACTAACACTGCCTCATTATAATATTTTCTAGCAAAACAATAAGTTGGTAGAACATTAACCCCAACAATGTCAGAAATTTTTTCGGTTTTATTAGATAGTATTTGTAAAAATGGTTGAAAATTATATTTTAAAGAAGATTTTACACATTGTTTATCTCCAGAAATATTATATTCGGTTACTAGTTTATTATAAAGATTAAAAGCCCACGTAACTTCATTTTTATCAAGAAAATTTGGTATTACCAAAAATTGTTTTTCTCTCAATGAATTATATTTTTCATTTGAAAAGTCTTCATTCAATATTGCCATATAATTATATTTGTAAATGTCGCTGAGAGGACTTGAACCTCCACGTCATAAGACACCAGAACCTAAACCTGGCGCGTCTACCAATTCCGCCACAACGACTTAAATAGGGGCGCTCCTTCTAAATGGAGATCTTTTATACTCCCCTAAGAGCCAAACACAGGACTTGAACCTGCGACCTGAGCTTTACAAAAGCCCTGCTCTACCATCTGAGCTAGTTTGGCAATCTATTAAATTCAAATCTCCCATATTTAGATCCCCATATTTGATGACCATGTTTTTTATCATAGCCAAGATCTTTAACACCGTAGAAATTTTCTGTTAACTCTACTTCGTTTTGGAGATATGTTTCTGTACCATTCCACACAACATGACAATCACATCCAGTTAATCCACCAACAAAAGCAGTACCATTAAAAGTTAAATCTACGTCACAACCATTTCTACATTCTATCATATCTTTAGTAATTTTGTCAAGATTTTTTGATCCAGCAAATTCTAGTTTATTACTAATAATATCATAATTTAATAAAGTGTATGATTTGGCATTACGAACAATTTGAAGAACAAATTGTCTATAAGGTTTTTGTAGTTGATAAGTATATGCTTGCTCTCCATACAAATATTTTCCTTCCATAATAGCAGTATGAGAGACCTGAATCATAGCATATTTTGAAGGATTTGAAAATGCTTGAATTTTGTTTTCAAATTTACCTTGTAACCAAGTATACAAAAGTTGCTTTGTTTCTTTATCAGTCATCTTGTGGTAGTAAATCAGGATTTTCTATTTGAATATCGAACATTAATGGGTGGCACTCTTCTTCCATAAGATATGAAGAGATTCTATACAAGTCATCATCATCCCAGTCTTTACCCTGGAGTGCTTCATCCTGTACCGCAGGGTGATCCTGAATTAAAGTAGGAAGTTCATCAAAGGTATAAGGCATACCTTGTATAAAATACATTCTTACAACATTTCCAGCAAAAAAAGAATATGCTTGTGATAAAGTATATTTCACGACAGTTTCAACACATATTGTATTTATGTGATAGGGATAGAGAGACTTGAACTCTCACGGGCATATGCCCAACAGATTTTAAGTCTGGTGCGTCTACCGATTCCGCCATACCCCCATGTGTTTAGTATAGCAAAAAATATTGATGTTGTCAATTAATTTCGTTTTCTTTTGTATTCTTCAACGTTTTTTGAGGGATGCCAATTTATGTTTAATACCATTCTATATTTTGTATCAGTACAAGACACTCCCGCATGTTTCATATTATTGGCAAAAATTACTAATTTATTGGCAACTGTAGACACTTTAGTACCATCTTCAAATAAAGTATATCCATTATCCGTTGTAAGATAATAGATGCCAGTCAAACCTCCTTCCATTTTATTATCAATATGAAATCCAGATAGTGTTTCTTCTCCATGATTTAATGTCAAATTAAATTTTGAAGATATTAAATTTTTTTTAGTAATCTTCAATTTTTGAAACAATGGAGCACAACATCCCAGGATTAAAGATTTTTCTTCAGTACCAGATACAACAGAATATACTGTCCTACACATTTGAATATTGTATAGAGGATTACCACAGAAAGGAGGTTCGTTATTATCTTTTACTCTAGGATCATCTGGATCACGTAATATATTAGAACGTCTCCACATAAATTTTAAATCATCTACTGTTTCGTAAATATGTTTATATTCTTTATCAGGAAGATAATCTTCAAAAATTTTTATCATACAAGCATCCCAGCATCTTTCATATAGTGTAATGTGTCATGCATATTGCCAAGATGTTTAGCACCAATGGCAACCTGAGGATATGTAGCTTCAGATCCAAACTCTGCTTCAAATGCTCTTTGAGTGAAGTGTTCGTTGAGGTTATATTCTAAAAACTCACCACCCATTGACTTAAGTAGTGCTGCTATACGCTCACACTCTTGACTGCCGTTGCTGTAAATTACTGCTTGCATATTCGCTCTTTAAAGTGTATGTATATTTCCAATTACCCAAGATCTCATACCATGTGGGGTATCGGCAATCAAATCTTGAGTTAATGTTACTACGTCTGGTGGGACAACTAAACAGAACCCAATACCAAGATTAAATACATTTCTCATTTCTTCCTCAGTAATGTCTCCTGCCTGTTGAATCTTATTGAAAAGTTCTGGTCTCTCCCAGGCAGAGTAATTAACGTTAACTCCCAATCCTTGAGGAAGACATCTTGGAAGGTTCTCGGGCAATCCCCCTCCTGTAATGTGTGCCATACCTAAAATAGGAACTTCATCCAATAGGTACTGGATTAGACGGGCATAGATGGTGGTTGGTCTCAGCAACTCAGGCATCTCTTTATAGTAAATGTAATTTCTCCACAGCATATCATTGACAAGAGTATATCCATTACTATGAAGTCCACTGCTCTCAATACCAATGACTACATCACCTTCTCTAATGTTACTGCCATTAACAATATCATTCTTCTCTACTACACCAGTACAGAAACCAGCAAGGTCGTAGTCATTTGTTCGGAAATGTTCGGCAGTTTCTCCACCAATCAGTTCCATCCCTGCAATTGTGCAACCAACATTAATGCCATACACAATGTCACTCACATTAGCATC
>MDTG01197908.1_pt1 | contig 11674 bp, 10 predicted proteins | sample 811421 | NCBI WGS metagenome assembly MDTG01 (sample SAMN05326645, study PRJNA326480) | marine metagenome | isolation source: seawater | place: Pacific Ocean: South East | collected 2011
CAAACTAGAAGAGATGAAGTTATTGAATATGTAAATAATAAATATGGAAGTGAATGTGTTGCACATATAATTACATTTGGTACGTTGGCTTCAAGGGCAGCTGTGAGAGATATTGGTAGAGTATTAGAAGTTCCATATGGAGAAGTAGATTCTTTTGCTAAATTAATACCTTTTAATCCATCAAATCCTCTCACTTTAAGTGAGTCAATTAAATCTGAAAGAAGTTTACAAGAAAAGATTAGTAGCGATGAAAGAATTTCAAATATTATAGACGTAAGTCTTAAAATTGAAGGAACCCATAGACATGCTTCCACACATGCTGCTGGAGTTGTAATTGGTCATGAAAAGTTGTCTAAAGTAGTTCCATTATATAGAGATCAAAATACTAATACAAATGCAACACAATTTTCTATGAAATATGTTGAAGAGGCTGGTTTAATAAAATTTGATTTTCTTGGTTTAACAACCTTGTCAATTATTGATGATTGCATAAAATTAATATTAAAAGAAAATAAAAATTTTTTAATTGATAAAATATCTTTAAATGATGCAAAAACCTATGATCAATTAAGTAAAGGAGATACAGTTGGAATTTTTCAATTGGAAAGTAACGGTATGGGTAGTGTTCTTCGTCAACTACAACCTGATAGATTCGAAGAAATAATTGCTGTAGTAGCCTTATTTAGACCTGGCCCAATGGATAATATTCCCTCTTTTTGTAATAGAAAACATGGACGTGAAGAAATTAAATATCTTCATTCTATGCTTGAAGATGTCTTAAAAGAAACTTACGGAATTATTGTTTATCAAGAACAAGTAATGCAAATTGCACAGGTTTTATCAAATTATTCTTTGGGTGAGGCAGACTTATTAAGAAGAGCAATGGGAAAGAAAATTCAAAAAGAAATGGATATGCAAAAATCAAGATTTATTGAGGGTGCAATTGAAAATAATATTGAAAAAAAAGAAGCTTCAAAAATCTTTGATTTAGTTGATAAGTTTGCAGGTTATGGATTTAATAAGAGTCACGCTGCAGCATATGCATTAATATCTTATCAAACTGCTTATTTAAAAGCTAACTTCGCACATGAATTTCTTACAGCAACATTAAATTATTCTATAGATAGAACAGATAAAATTATTCTATTAAAACAAGAAATAGAAAGATTAAATATTAATTTTTTAAAACCAGATATTAATTATTCAGATTCTTTATTTTCCATTGAAATCAATGATAATTTAAAATCTATTCGATTTGGTCTTAGTGCAATTAAAGGTGTAGGTCTTAAATCTATCTCTAGTATGGTGAAAGAAAGAAATCAAAATGGTAAATTTAAAAATATTATTGATTTTATGAAAAGAGTTTCCAAAGATGTAATAAACAAACGACAACTAGAAAAACTTATCCAAGCTGGTGCATTTGATAGTATTGATTCTAATAGATCAAAACTATTTAATAATGTAACAAAATTTGTTGAGTTATTTGGAGGTGAAAAAATTAAAAATCAAGATATGTTATTTGAGGAAAATGAAATTTCTTTTCAAGACAAAAATTTGTTTAATCAAAATTATGTGAAATGGAAAAATTCAGAAATCTTATCAAATGAATTAGAAGTTATTGGTTTTTATTTTTCAGATCATCCTTTAAATCACTATCCAAAGAAATTTTTTGAATTAGAAAATATTAGTTTATTTAAGAAATATTTAGATAATGATAACACAAATTCGATTAAAGTTTGTGGTGCTATTTTGGATATTAAAGAAAGATCAAATAAAGATGGAAAAAAATATGCATTCATCACTGTATCGGAAACTAATTTTCAATTTGAATTAACTATATTTAGTGAGAATTTATATAAATATCGACCATTGCTAAAGGAAGGTAATTTATTAATTTTTAATGTAGATATTGTAAAAAATAATACTGATATTCGTTTTATTATTAGAAATATTTCATCACTTGAGAGAGCTTTTTCTAAAAAAAAACATAAACTTAATATTTATACTGATATTAAAAATGTAGCAGAATTAAAAAATAATATTTTTGAAGAACAAGAAAATACAAATTTAAATAATTCGGTATATCTTTTTGTTACAGTAGATCAAAAATTAGTGAATTTTGATTTTAATAAATATTCTATTAAATCATATAAAAAACTTGATGATTTAAATAAATCAAAAATTTTGGATTATTCTTTAGAAATGTCTTGATATATTAAGATATTGTAATAAAGAGCATACAGACTAAATCTAGCACACAGAAAAAACCGGTGTTTTTATTTCTGTGGAGGTTAAACCGGGAGTTATTATGAATTTACCAGAACTAAAAATTGAAGATCTACTTGAATCAGGTGTTCATTTTGGACACAACGTAAGAAGGTGGAATCCAAAGATGAAGGAATATATCTATGGTGTTAGGAATAACATCCATATTTTTGACTTAAGAATAACATTAGAATTATTAAATACAGCTCTTATTAAAATTCACGAAACAGTTTCTAAATCAGGAAAAATTCTTTTTGTGGGTACAAAAAAACAATGCAGTGATGTTGTAAAAGAACTAGCAATGTTAAATAAAAATTTTTATGTTAACAAAAGATGGTTAGGCGGCACATTAACTAATTGGAAAACTATTTCAAACTCTATTAAACGTTTAGATGAAATAGAATTATTTTTAAATGATAATCAACAATCTAAAAATTTATCTAAAAAAGAATTATTAGATATTTCAAGAGAACAAAATAAGCTTGAGCTTAATATAGGCGGTATTAGGACTCTAAATGGAAAACCAGATTTATTAATTGTTTTCGATGTGATAAAGGATAAAATTGCTGTAAAGGAAGCAACAAAACTTAATATTCCGATTGTTGCCATAGTTGATTCTAATGCTGATCCTGAAAATATTGACTATGTCATTCCAGGTAATGATGATGCACTTAGATCAATTAGTCTATATAAAAATTATTTTTCAGAAACTATTCAAGACGCAATAAATTTTCAAAATCAAAATGATAATATAGAAAAAAAAATTGATGAAAATAATGAATCAAAGGAAGAGAAATAATGTCACAAATAAATGAGCTTATTAAAGCTTTAAGAGAAAAAACAGGAGCAGGATTTTTAGATTGTAAAAAATCTCTTGAAGAAAATAATAATGATATTGAAAAATCAATTGAATCTCTAAGAAAAAAAGGCTTAGCTAAAGCTTCAAAAAAAAGTGATCGTACTGCAAATGAGGGTGCAGTAGGTATTTATTCAAATAAAGAAATTACTGTATTAATAAAAGTTAATAGTGAAACTGATTTTGCAGCAAAAAGTGATACTTTTCTAAATTTTCTTGATAGTTTAGGTAAACTAGTTTTAGAAAATAAAAGTTCTCTAAATAAAGATAGCCTTTTAAATTTAAAATATGACAACGGTACTGTCCAAGATTATTTTAATTCAATGATAGCTAAAATTGGTGAAAATTTGATATTAAATGATTTAATTATTAAAAATAATAAAGATACTAATTATGCTTTTTATATACATAATAGTTATAGAAAAAATATTGGGAAAATAATATCTCTATTAGAATATTCTGCAAATAATAAAGATAATGAAATTGAGACGTTAACTAAGAATCTATGCATGCATATAGCAGCAATGAAACCTGAGTCATTAGATGTAAACGACTTAGATAAGAATATTGTAGATAATGAAGAAAAAATCCAGAGAGAGCTTATTTTAAATTCAGGTAAGCCTGAAAATATTGTTAATAAAATATTAGAAGGCAAAATGAAAAAATTTTTCAGTGAAGTGACATTGTTTAACCAGAACTATATTTTAGATCAAGATAAAACAATTAGAAATGTTATTGAGCAATATTCAAAATCTAATTTTAAACTAATTTCATTTGAATTAATTAGTTTATAGATGAATAAAAGAATTCTTCTTAAAATATCAGGTGAATCTTTAATGGGTCAATCCAATTATGGAATTGATGTTTCTACAATAAATAAAATCTCTAATGAAATAAAAAATGTTTATAAAAAAAAATATCAAATTTGCTTGATTATCGGAGGTGGAAACATTTTTAGAGGTATTAAGGGTGCATCAGAGGGAATTGATAGATCTACTTCTGATTATATGGGTATGCTTGCAACTGTTATGAATGCATTATCTCTTCAAAGTAGTTTAGAAAAAATAAACGTTCCGACAAGAGTGCAATCAGCCATAACAATGTCTCAAATTGCAGAGCCATATATAAGAAGAAGGGCAATTAGACATCTTGAAAGAAATAGAATTGTGATATTTGCAGCTGGTACTGGAAACCCCTTTTTTTCAACTGATACCGCAGCTACTTTGCGCGCCTCTGAATTAGATTGTAAATTAATTATTAAAGCCACCAAAGTAAGTGGTATATATAACAAAGATCCAATGAAGTATAAAAACGCTAAATTAATAAAAAATATATCTTATGGCGATGTTATAAAAAAAAATTTAAAAGTAATGGATCTAACTGCAATCAGTTTGGCAAAAGACACACAAATACCAATATTTGTAACAAATATATTTATAAAAAACTCTTTAATTAATGTTTTGAATAGTAAAGGATCATATAGTAAAATAAGTTAATATGAGTGATCTAGATAGTAAAATGAGTTCAGCTGTTTTACATTTTGAAAAAGAATTAAATTCTTTAAGAACATCCAGAGCGAACCCTTCGATGTTAGATAATATATTTGTTGAAGCTTATGGATCTAAGACTCCCCTAAATCAATTGGGCAATATCTCAATACTAGATGCAAGCACTATAAGTATTCAGGTATGGGATACATCTTTAGTAAAATCAATAGAAAATGCAATATCAGAATCAAGTCTTGGAATAAACCCTCAGACTGATGGGCAATTAATAAGATTACCAATTCCAAAATTAAGTGAAGAAAGAAGAAAAGAAATTATTAAAATTGCATCTGAATTTGCAGAGAATTCTAAAGTTACAATTAGAAATATAAGACGAGATTTTATTGATTTATCAAAAAATGAAAAAAAAGAATCTAATCTTTCTGAAGATGATCTTAAAAAGTCAATTAATCAAATACAAAAAATAACAGATCAGTATATCGAAAAAATAGACAAAATATTAGAAATAAAAAAAACTGATATTTTGAAAGTATAAATTTGAATAATAAGTTAAACCATATTGCTCTAATACTTGATGGTAATAAAAGATGGGCAAAAAAAAATAATTTACCTAATATTCAAGGATATTCTAAAGGATTTGAAAATATTATAAATCTTGTTAATTATTGTTTATCTTTGAAATTACAAAATTTAACAATTTTTACTTTATCATCTGAAAATTATAATAGATCCTCAATCAATCTTATATATAAAATAATTTATGAAAATTTTTCCAAAATGTTTGATGAATTAGTAAATGAAAGAGATGTAAAATTAAAAATTTTTGGTGAAAGACAAAATCTACCTAGAAAAATTGAAGAAATATTTGAAAAAAGTGAGAGTTTATCTCGTCAAAATAAATCACTTAATCTAAATATTGCATTTAATTACGGTTTTAAAAATGAAATAAAAAATATTATAGAAAAAATAAAGAACAAAAAAATAAATATTAATTTAGAAAATGATCAAGAATTTAATCAGTTATTTTTTTTGGGCTCTCAACCAGATCCAGATATATTAATTCGGACAGGGGGGCATAAAAGACTAAGTAATTTTATAATGTATCATCTTACATATACTGAACTTTTTTTTTCAGATACATTATGGCCAGACTTTTCAGAAAAAGAATTAAGATTAATAATTAATCAATTTTCAAAAATTGATAGAAAATATGGATTATAAAAATTTTTTTTTAAGATCAATATTTTCTATAATATTTATTTTATTTTACTATATAATCTCAATTACTAACTTTTATCTTGTCTATATTTTGATTTTATTAATTTATATTATAATCTTTATTGAAGTTTTTTATAATTTTAAAAAAAATAAATTTTTTCCTATTCTCTACATATCTTTATCATTAGCTTTTTTTTTGATGACTGATTTTAATAATAGAAATTATTTAATATTTAATCTTTTTATTATTGTTGTTATTATATTTGATATTTTTTCTTATTTAATAGGAAAACTATTTGGTAAAACTAAATTAATTAAAATCAGTCCAAATAAAACAGTAGAAGGATTACTAGGTGGTTTTATTTTTTCTTTTATATCTTCTTTGATTTTTTTATTTATTTTCGATCTTATAATAAATACAAAACTAATTCTTTTTATCATTATAATTATATTATTTTCTTTCTTTGGGGATATTATTGAATCGTTTTATAAAAGAAAAAATAATTTAAAAAATTCAAGTGAATTTATTCCTGGACACGGTGGGGTATTTGATAGGTTTGATAGTTTTTTGTTTGCAATTATACCATATTCTATATTTACTAATATTCTATTATGAAAATAAATATTTATGGAAGTACAGGTGTTATAGGAAAAAAAACACTTGAATGTATTGATAAAAATTTTTCAAATATAAAAATTAATTTGCTTTGTGCCAAAACAAACTCTACTCTTTTATTTGATCAGATACAAAAATATAAACCCAAGTATGCATTTCTTCATGATATAGAAAAATTTTCTAAGTTTAATTTTAAAATCGGTAGAACTAAAATACTAAACTATAGTGACTTAATATCATATTTATCAACAAGTTATTCTAATTTAAGTATACTAGCTGTTTCAGGATATCAATCTTTAAATTTTCTTGAACATATTATCAAAAATACTGATAATCTTGGTATAGCTAGTAAAGAAGCAATTGTTTCAGCTGGACATATATTTAAAAAAAAAAAATACTTTAAAAAAACAAATATTTTTCCATTAGATTCTGAACATTTTTCCTTATTTCATAATCTTAAAAAAAATAATATTGATAATATAAAAAAAATTATAATTACAGCATCTGGTGGACCTTTCTATAAAAGAAAATTTAATAGTCTAAGCAATATTAAATTTTCTGAAGCAATAAATCACCCAAAATGGAAAATGGGTTATAAAAATAGCATTGACTCAGCTACTATGGTTAATAAATGTTTAGAATTAATTGAAGCTCATTATCTATTCGATATACCTTATAATAAAATGGATGTTTTAATTCACCCTCAGGCTATTGTACACTCTATAATAGAGCAAAAAAATTATTTGACTAATTTCAATATATTCAAAAATGATATGAAAATACCTATTATTAATTTTTTATTAAATTCTAATGCTAATTTTGATAAATTAGATAAAACATTATACAATTTTGATTATAATGATTTTGAATTTCAAAAAGTTAAAAATAGCGTATTTCCAATTTATAGATATTTTAATAATCTTGATAAGAACAAACCTCAAAATTTAATAAAATTTAATATCGGAAATGAGTTTGCTGTAAATTTATTTAAAAATAACAGAATTAAATATACAGATATTTACAAAATAATTAAAAAAGTAACATCTTTAAATTTGTATTATCCAGTAAACACCATTAAAGATATAATACAATATCATGAACATATTAAAGAACGCTTACAAAAATTTAAAATTTAAAATATTCTCTTTTATATTTGTTTTTTTTATAAGTAGCAATTTATACTCAAATAATATTTCATTTAAAATTGAAGGTAATCAATTTACTGATTCTGATGTTATTTTATCTTTATTAAATACTATACCTGATTCTGTCGATGAAGAATTTGCTAATGAAATAATTAAAATATTAAATAATTCGAATTTATTTTCTGATGTAAAAGTTAAATATATTGATAATGAATATCTTATTATAGTTAAAGAATATCCAAATATTGACAATCTCTATTTTGATAAAAATGAAAGATTAGATGATGAAGAACTAAGATTTCTTGCTAGTGAAATAAATTTTAATAAATATAATTTGTTCTCAATTAATAATTTTATAAATGAAGTACAGAAAATATATGAATCGTTTGGATATAATAATATCCAAATAGAATATTCAGAAAAAATTTATGAAAATACAAATACTGTTGATTTATTTTTTACTCTCAATGAAGGTGATATAACAAAGATTAATAATATATATATTGATATCAATGAATTAGATCTTTCTCAAGAAATTAGACAAATTATTAAATCTAAGACTAAAACAATAAGAAATATTTTCGCTAACAATAATTACAAACCATTAATAGTGGAAAAAGATAAATTTATCATAATAAACTTTTTAAAAAATAAAGGATACGTTGACGTTGAAGTAAATTATAAAATTGAATATTTAAAATCAAATAAAGTCAATATTTATTTCACAATTGATGAAGGTGATCTTTATACATTATCTAAAATAAATATTGATGACCCAGAAAAAATCTTAAATAAAAATATTTTAGATTTAATAAACACAAAAGCAGATGTTTTAATTAATACAGAAAAAAACTTTTCAATTGATAATATTAATAATATTAAAAATGAAATTACCTCTCTATTAATTACTAATAATATAGATTTTTTTGAAATTAATTCATTTGAAAAAAAAGTAGATAAAAAAATTGAAATTTTATTTCAAATTTTACCTATTAAGCCTAAATATACTAAACAAATAAATATAATTGGTAATACAAGAACTTTTGATAATGTAATAAGAAGAGAAATAAACATAATTGAAGGTGATGCATTATATAAAAATCAAATCGATAAATTAAAACAAAAACTTATATCCTTAAATTTATTTGAATCTGTTAATCTTGAAGAAGAAATTATCGATGAAAATTATGTTAATTTAATAGTTGAAGTAGAGGAAAAACAAACTGGCACATTTAATGCTGGTGTTTCTGTTGGTACTATAGATGGTTTTGCAATAGTTACTGGTTTAAGAGAAAGAAATTTTTATGGAACTGGTAGATCCTTAGACGTTTTAGTGAATACATCTGAAGATAAAAATCAATTTAAATTAATAACAACTGATAGATTATCCTATGAAAATAATGCAAATATTAGTTACAGTATAAATTATAGACAGCAAGATTTATCAAAAGCAAGTTCATATAAATTGGATACTTTTTCTTCTGGATTTGGTATTGGTTATAAACTTAATGATAATCTAACTCACAATATTGATTTAGAATATGTTCTCAAAGATTATAAAGTCACAAATAATTCTACCGTTTCTAGTTCAATTCTAAATTCATCTGGCTCTAATATGAGCTATCTGTTTAAAAATAACTTAAGATATTCAACACTCAATTCAGGTTTTATTCCCAAAATAGGAAATTATTTTAACTTTAACAATACTATTGAAACACCTACTAGTTCAAATAATGGATTTATAAGAAATATAATTGAAGTCAAAAAATACTTTAGTAATAAAAATAGCATATATGGATTTCAAACTAAACTTGGAAATATTTTTTCATTAAATAATAATGATATTTTAACGGACGATAAATTTGCATTAGGTGGAAGATGGTTAAGGGGGTTTGACAGTTACGGTGCTGGACCAAGAAATTCTAGAACATCATATGTTGGAGGTAATAATTTATTTGTTACCAAACTTGACTATTCATATGAAATAACCAAACAGTCAAATTTTCCTTTATACTTAAATATTTTCAATGATTATGGATTAATTTGGGAAAATAAAACTACACCAACAAATAGTGATAATAATTTAAGATCTTCAGCCGGGTTTGGTATAAAATATTATTCTCCTATTGGCCCTGTTGGATTCACATGGGGTTTTCCTATTATGGATGAAGAATATGATATCAAAAGGATGTTTTTATTTTCTATAGGAAATATAGATTGAAATTATTCAATTATTTTCTCTATTTTTCTTTTTGTTTTTTTTGTAAAAATCTTTTTGCTCTAAATATTGCAACAGTTGATATACAATCTTTAATTGATAATAATGCCGACTATAAAAATGTAATAAAAATAATGCAGTCAAGCCAAGAAAAAATGTTTAAAAGTTTTGAATTAAGAGAAAATGAACTAAATCAGATTCTAAAAGATATTGAGGAATCTAAATTAATACTCAATCAAGAAGAAATAAATTTAAAGATTGATAATTATAATAATGAATTTTCTAAATTCTCCATTCATGTTGAAAATTTTAATATACATTATCAAAATCAAGTAATTAAAATTAGGCAGCAAGTTTTAAATGAAATAATTTTATTACTTGAAAACTATGCAATTAATAATAATTTGGAATTGATACTTGACTCAACAAGTTATTTGATTGCATCAAATTCTATTGATATAACTGAAATTATAAATAAAAAATTAAGTAAGAAAAAAATTACACTTGATTATGAAAACTTTAAAAAAAATTAAATATAAAGATATTAAAAAATTGCTAGAAGAAAACTCTTTAGAAGTTAAGTCTAACATTGACAATCATGAAATTTTTACAAATATTAAATCAATTTCAAACTCATCTTCTAGTGATTTATCTTTTTTTTCTAATCAAAAATATTTAAATGAATTAAAAAAAATTAAAGCAAAAGCTTGTTTAATTGAAGATAAATTTACAAATTATTTGCCTGATAACTGTAAACCAATCGTAATTAAAGATCCTTATCTGGCTCTAGCTCTAATAAGTAATTTATTTAATGATGAGTTTTTAGAGTCTAATGGAATTATTTCAACAAAATCAAATATTAGTTCTAAAAGTAAAATAAAGCATAATGTTCAGATTAACCCATTCTCAATGATTTATGAAAATACTGAAGTTCATGAAAATGTATATATTGGTTCAAATTGTAGTATTGGACCAAATGTATTAATCAATAAAAATGTTATTATTCATGATAATGTTTCTATCTCAAATTCAGTAATAATGGAACATTGCGTAATAAAATCAGGAGCAAGAATAGGGGGAACGGGTTTTGGTTTTGAAATGAAATCAAAGCAAAAAATCTTTCATAGTGGGAATGTTTTAATTGGAAAAAATTCATCAATTGGATCTAATACAACCATCGATAGAGCAGTTTTTGATTCAACAATTATAGGAGATTTTTCAAATGTTGATAATTTAGTTCAAATTGCCCATAACGTTATAATTGGAAACTTTGGTGTTATTGCTGCTCAAGTGGGTATTGCAGGAAGTACAAAAATTGGCAATTATGTTAAGATCGGCGGTCAAGCAGGCATATCAGGACATTTAGTAATTGGTGATAATGTTACTATAGCTGGAAAAAGTGGAGTGACAAAAAATATTTCTGATAATAAAATTATTGCAGGTTTCCCTGCAAAAGATATTAATTTATGGAAAAAAGAAATAATAAGAAATTCTGTTAAAAAATGAAATTAGTTTTAGAAGAAATTAAGAAATTAATACCTCATCGAGACCCTTTTTTATTTGTTGATACATGTGAAATTTTAGTGCCTGGAGAACATGGAAAATCAAATAAATTATTTACTGAGAATGAATACTTTTTTAAAGGACATTTCCCAGATAATCCAATTGTTCCTGGAGTAATTATTATTGAAGCCATGGCTCAAACTGCAGGTATAGTTGTATCTTACAAGCTTAAGGATTTTGAAGAAAAATCTGTTTTGTTTATGAGTGTAAATAAAGCAAAATTTAGAAAACCAATCTTACCAAATGAGGAGGTTGTTTTTGAAGTTAAATTTTTAAATAGTGTTAGAG
>MDTG01247933.1_pt1 | contig 11674 bp, 6 predicted proteins | sample 811421 | NCBI WGS metagenome assembly MDTG01 (sample SAMN05326645, study PRJNA326480) | marine metagenome | isolation source: seawater | place: Pacific Ocean: South East | collected 2011
CGCCGGCGACACACCCCAGCGCGTTGGCTCCGTCCACGCCGGGTTGGCAGAGCTCCTCCCCGTTGCAGAAGACGCCGTCGTCGCAGTCGGCGTGCGACGCGCAGGTCGGCCCAGAATCCCCCGAGGGGCCGGCGTCACCGCCCCCGTCGTCGTCCCCGCAGGCGAGGGTGAACAGGCTCAAGGTGCTGGCGAGGGCCAGGGGGGTCCATCGGGTCGAGGGCATCGTCGTTGGTTCTCCTGACGACCCACACACGACTGCGCATGGGCCGCTCCGACCGACGGGTATCTCGCGGTGCGGTCGCGCTCCATACCGCAGAAGGACCAGTTCGTTTGGGGGATGGCGAACGAGAGGGAGCGTGACCTGCGCCCGTGATCGACGGTGCGGGGGCGACGAGGCAATGTTGCAAAGTGGCTCATCGGGTAGCATCCGGGAGATGGTCACGGGCGAGCTGTATGTGGACCGGCGGGGGGCCGGTGAGGTGGACGTGGTGGCGTTGCACGGGGCGCCGCAGGACCCGGAGGCGGTGGCGGAGGCGGTGAGCGCGGCCTTGCCCGAGGCGAGGGTGTGGACGCCGCACATGCCCGGGTACGGGGGGTCCGCGGACGTGACGCTGGGGGAGGGCGACCCGCTGGGGCTCGGGCTGCTCGAGGCGGCCTTGGCGGGACGCTTCGCCTCTTGCGTGCTGGTGGGCATCTCGGTTGGGGCCTACCGCGCGTTGGGGCTGGCGGCGCGGGGGCGCGTGCCGGTGGCGGGGGTCTTCGCGATGGGGTCCTTCGCGCGCATCGGCGAGCACCTCTCGGCGCGCATGCGCGGCGGGGCGGAGGCGGTCCGCAGTGGCGTGGACGTGCAGCCGCTGCTGGTGGAGACCTGGTTCTCGGCGCGCTTCCGGGAGGCACACGCGGAGCGGGCGCGGGCCGTGGTGGAGCGGCACCTCGGCTGCCTCGGACGGGAAGCGACGGCCGCGGAGCAGGAGGCGGTGGCTTCGGGGCCCGATCTCCGGCCGCGGCTCGATCGCTTCACCGGGCCCGTCTGTCTGGGCGTGGGAGCGCTGGACGAGGCCACCCCGCCAGAGCTCACGGAGGAGGTGGCGCGGGCGCTGCCCCAGGCGGAGGTACGGCGCTTCGCGGGCTGTGGGCACCTGGTGGAGGTGGAGGCGCCGGAGGCGTTCGGGCAGGCGCTGCGCGACTTCGTGGCGACGACGCGGAGCTGAGGTGGGCGAGAAGGTCATCCGGTCGCTGGCGGGGCCGCGCGAGACCGCCGCGCTCGAGCGCTTCGGGGACGCGATGGAGGAGGCGCTCGAGGCCGACGGCTACCTGGTGCACATGCTGGCCTGGCAAAGGACGCAGGCGACGGTGGTGGGGCAGCTCCGGCGGGGAATGTCGCGGGTGATGGCCATCGCGCGGAACATCCGTGTGGGGATCGACCCGATGCCGATTCGGAGCTGGAGCGTGGATCTGCCGGACTGGCACGAGCGCGAGCACGCGGTGAGCTTGGACCTGCGGCTGCGGCGCATGCATCGGCAGGATTGGCGCTGGGTACACGAGGACATGTACCCGATCGGGCTGCACGACATGGCGCGGAAGCTCGTGTACGACGGGCGGCGCTTCGTGGCGGTGATCTCGGTGGAGCGGGCGCGCGACCGGGCGGTGTTCGACGCGGAGGACTTGCGGCGGATGGACGCCGTGAGCGACGTGTGGCTGCCGGTCCTGACGGCGGCGCGGGCGATGGACGCAGACCTGGTCCGCGAGAGTTGTGCGCTCCTGTTCCGTCCGTCGGGGCGGGTCGTTCACGTTTCGCCGCGGGCCGAGGCGTGGACTACGGAGGAGCGGCGGCGGGCGCTCGGGGAGGCAGTGAAGCGGACCGACGGCGCGCGGCGCGAGTCCGCGCAGGTCTTCGTCGGGGGGACGGTTGCGCGGATCGCCCGGGTGCGAGTCGGGGCGCGGTCACGCTATCTGGTCACGCTTCGGCCGACGGTGGCGCCGCTGATGCATCCGGCGGCGGACCTCTCGGAGCGTCAACGCGAGGTGGCGGCGTACGCGGCCGCGGGAGCGACGGCGAAGGAGATCGGGGAGACCTTGGGGATCCGCGAAGCTACGGTGCGGCGGCATCTGGCGGCGGTTTACGCGGTGCTCGGCGTGGGGCGGCGCGCGGCGCTGCGGCGGGTGCTGGACGAGACCTCGCTCGCTCCCCGATGAGGTCGGGAGCAGGCGGCGCGTCGGCGGGCGGAGGAGATGCGCGAAGGAGGCCGTCCGGGCTCGTCCTCGCCGGAACCGTGTGCGGAGGACCGACCCCCCGCATGCCATGAGGACGCCGGGCGCTGCTCGTCGACCGCTTGCCCGTGCTGCCCCTGTGAGGGAACGCGAGATCGTGGCCCCTGCCCCGGTTTGGAGCTGGGCAAGCCTCTCGCGCTCGACCGGCTGGTCCGCGAGCCAGCTCGCCCTCTCTCCCCTACACGCAGGTTCCGAACGACTCGCCGGCGGGGATGGAGCAGACCTCGCCGCTCCGGCACTCGCCGTCGTCGGAGCAGCTCTCGAGGCACGCGCCCTGGCCGCCTGGCATGCCGTCGAGATCGGAGCAGGCGTAGCCGGCGCGGCACTCGTCGGCGCGGGTGCAGCCCGCGAGGCAGCCGGTGATGTCTCCGTCAGCGCCGTCCAGGTCGATGCAGACGTTGCCGGCGCCGCAGACCTCGGCGGGCATGCCGGGGACGCCGCAGTCGAGGAGCGAGCAGTAGCCGCCGGGGAAGCCGCTGTCCGGACCGTCGTCGACGAAGCAGAAGGCCTGGCCGAAGGGCGACCAGCAGTCGGCGTCTTCGTCGCAGGGCTCGCCGATGTTCTCCGTCGTGACGGCGTTGAACTCGCCGGGCAGACAGTGGCCGTTGTTCGCGGCGCCGGCGGGGTCGCGGCCGTTCCAGACGCAGGCGTAGCCGGTGCGGCAGCCACCCGTGTTGGAGAGCCAGCTGGAGGGGTCGGCGGTCGCTCCGGCGGCGACGGTGCAGCCGGCGAGGCAGAGCGGCGTGCCCACGCGCCGGGTTTCGCAGACGGCGCCGCCGGCGCACTCGTTGCCCGGTAGGTCGCAGCGGAACTTGGTGCAGTAGCCGCTGGGCCAGCCGAATTCGTCCTCGCTCAGGCAGCGGCCGTTGGCCTCGCACTCTTCGTCCGAGCGCGTGCAGGGGTCGCCCCCCTCGGCCGTGCTCGAGCCGGGGAACTCGCAGCGCCAGGTGTCCGGGTTGCAGACGGCGAGGCTGGAGGTGTCGTAGACGAGGGCGTCGAAGCCGCTCGTGCTGCCGCCGCAGTCGGCGGGGGCGCGCTCGCAGTCGTCGGGCGTCTGGATGCCGGGGATGCCGTTGGTGTCCTCGCGGGAGATGCGGCACTCCCAGTCGCCGTTGCAGCCCGGGAAGCAGACCTCGCGGGAGAGGTCGCAGGTGTATCCGTCGTCGCGGCAGTCGGAGTTGTCCGTGACGTTCGGGGCGCAGGTGCGGGCGCACATGGAGTCCTGACCGAGGTCGATGCATGCGCCGCAGGGGCCGCAGGTGGGGTCGGCGGGGTCGTCGGGATCGCAGACGTTCAGAGTGTCCCCGCTGAAGTCGTCGGGCGTGCAGTAGCCGCCCGGGAAGAAGACCCCCATGGTGTCGGTGCCCGGCGGCAGGTCGCGGATCGCGTCGTCCACGCCGCCCAGCTCGAAGGGGAGCGGTCGCTGGCAGAAGGCGCTCGAGGTGCAGCCCCGGCTGGGCGTGCAGGGCGACGCAAAGTCGCCACAGAGATCGCCCGCGTCGGGCGCCCCAGCGTCCGCGCCCGCGTCGGGCGTGCCGGCGTCGGTTCCCGCGTCGGGCGCCCCAGCGTCCGCCCCCGCGTCGGGCGTGCCGGCGTCCGTTCCGGCGTCGGAGCCCGCGGCCGAGCCCGCGTCCGTGCCCCCATCGCGGCCCGAGTCGGTGCCGGCGTCCATCTCGGTCGCGGCGTCGATGGCCGCGTCTTCGCCACCGTCCACCGGTGCCGCGGCGTCCTCGCTCAGGCCGGCGTCGAGGCTCCCCGCATCGCGCCTCCCCGCGTCCTCCGCGCTCGCGCAGAACGCATGCACCGCACAGGCGAGGTCGTCGCAGTCGGTTCGTCCGTCCCCATCGTTGTCGACGCCGTCACTGCACTCGGCGGCGCTGAGCTCGGTCGCGGCGTCGTCGTCGCCGCAGGCCGAAGCCAGGGGCGCGGACAAGAGGAGGAGGGCGAAGAGGCGGTTGATTCGTCGGGGCATGTCTCTGAGACCTCGGGTGTGTGCCGAGTCTGACAGCGGGACGCGGAAGATGCGTCCCTCGAATTGGTCATAGTGAGTCATCGCTGGGAGGGCTGAGCGTCGCCCCCACATCTCCCAGGATCGCGCACGGACTCCTACGAGCCGCTCCCGTGCGCGCCGATCCGCAGCGGTGGACGGCGTCGTACTGGGGTGACTCTTCGTGCAGCGCGAGGGAGACCCTCATGCTGGCGCCGTCGTCTGCTCGCCGGGCCGCTCGTGTGAGGCGCTCCTCGTTGGGCAGCGCCAACTCGATCTGCTCTCGGAGCGACTCGCGCGCGTCGATGATCGCGTCGGCGTGCCGGTGGGTGAGGGGATGGCGTCCGTCGAGCGCGTCCCGAAGGGGCCGCAGCACCAGGGGCGTTCGTTCTGCGGCGAGCGGAGGTGTGGAGCCGTCGAGGTCGTACTCGAAGAACGGCAGGCCGGTCGGCGCGCCGAGCGAGGCGTCACCCGCTCCGGAGTCTCTCCGGAATCGGGTGTCAGAAGATCCTATCGGGGAATCTCTTCCACGGCCTTTCGCGGCCCAAGTACGCGGAAATACTCGATCTCGATCGGCCTACGCGTTTGAGACCATGGAAGGCGTCTCCGACGGCTGCTAGCACTCGCGACGTCCGACCATTCCGCTCCGCGAGCGCAACCGGCCCGCCCCCTCGACCGCAGGTAGCCCGGTCGCCCCGACCGCTTCCCCCCGACCACCCGAACTCAGAGAGCGTGGCCGTGCCCGGCTCCTGCCCCACCCCTCCGCGCCCTGGCGCTCCTCTTCGCCAGAGCACCGCCCCCGACCTCCCCGACTTCGGGGACACGGAACGAGTCGACTGGTGCGATCCGCTCGTCCCCATGGTCGCCCACGGCGCCGCCCCCGACGGCCTCAGCCAGCGGGCCCCCCAACAGGTCACCGGCGCCCGCACCACCCGTGACGCCGTCGGCTGCTCGAGCCCCGCCCTCGTCGACGCCCTCCCCATCGTCCACGAGGGCCGGATCGACCTCGGCTTGCGCCTCGGCTGCGCCGGGGCCTCTGACGTGCGTTACGCCCGCGATGACTTCGGCCGGTTGAGCGCCGACCTCGATCGCGACGGCGACCTCGTCGAGGGGCGCGCCGTCTGCGTCCCTGCCCACACCGGGTCGGGCTGCGCCGCCGGAGGAACCTCGAGCCCCAGCGCCGGGCTCGCTTGGATGTGTCTCGCGCTGGGGCTCGCCCGGCGCCGATGGAGGAAGCGATGAGGAGCTGGACCCTTTCTTCCGGTCTCGCCGCCGTGCTCGCCCTGAGCGCCTGCGGCGACGACGGCGCTGGCGAGGACGACGCCGGCACGACCGAAACCGACGCCGCGATGGTCGACGCGACGACCCCTGAGCCCGACGCGACGACGCCCGAGCCGGACGCGGGGGAGCCCGACGCCGGAGAGCCGGACGCGGGGCCCGAGCCGTGCAGCGAAGAGGGCGCCATGCGGACCGCGAGCTGCGGCAACTGCGGCATGACCAGCGAGCGCTGCGAAGGTGGCATATGGGTCGCCGACGTCTGCCTCAACGAAGGCGAGTGCGCCGCCGGCACCCTGGAGACCGAGGACCTTCCCATGTGCGCCCGCCGCGCGCGGCTCTGCAACGACAGCTGCGAGTGGGGCGCGTGGGACGAGCTCGAGCCCGCCAGCACTTGTGAGGCCGGCGATGAGCGCATCGTCGTCGACGGCTGCGAGCCCGGCGAGAACAAACGCCAGGTCTGCAGCGACAGCTGCGAGTGGGAAGACGCCACCACCTGCACCTCCCCCTGCGGCGACCTCCGCACGACCCCCGCCCACGCCGAGGAGCTCTGCGTCCCGGCCGGCCCGTTCATGCGCGGAGATGGCGACGAGTACCCGTACACGGAGATCTTCGTCTCCTCCTTCGCCATCGCCCGCTACCCCGTCACGTACAGCCGCTACCGCGAGTGCGTCGACGCCGGCGCCTGCAGCGACGAGGACTTCGGCTTCGGGACTCAGCGCAACTGGGACGACATCGACTCGCACCTCGACGAGCCGATCATCGTGACCCACCGGGACGCGCGGACGTTCTGCATGTGGGACGGGGGCCGTCGGCTTCCCACCGATGCGGAGCTCCAAAAGGCCTCCCGCGGGCCCGCCCCGCGGACGAACGCCTACCCCTACGGACCGGACGAGTACGACTGCGACATCCGCCCCATCGCTGGCTGCCCCGACCACGAGTCCTGCGGACCCCCCGTTGGAAGCTATCCCGCCGCCAGCAGCTACTACGGCCTCGAGGATCTCTACGGCAACGCCCTCAGTGAGATGACCTCCGACTACTGGGACCCCGAGTACTACGACGACCCAGCCAGCCGAGTCCCCGACCCGACCGGCCCTGGCGAGACGGAGCTGGGCTTCTTCGTGGGGTCGGCCGGCTGCTCGATCTCCCCGATGCGGCGCCTCGGGACACTGCAGACGGCCTCCGATGGCACGTTCCGCTGCGTGCGCGACCTGGACTGAAAAGGAAGCTGGCGATGAAGATGCGAGTGATTCTCGTGGGTCTCGCGCTGGCCGGTCTGGTCAGCTGCGGCGACTCTGGTCCCGAGTTGGACGTGGCCCCGGCGGACGACGCTCCGGATTGGGACGAGCTGCGTCGCAGGCTGAACGTCCTCGTCCGCGACTCCGCGGGAGACGAAAGCGAGCTGACCCCCACCGTCTTCGTGGAGGAGGTTCAGGCCGAGTGCGCCTCCGAGCTGGGCAGCTCGGGGCCGCTGAAGGGATGTAGCGGGCGTTTTCAGGCGTCCCTCCAGCCCCACCTCCCCCCTTCAGGAGCCCCGTCGGTGTGTGTGGAGGCGATGTGCGACGCCCAGCTTCGCGTCTGCGTCGCGAATCGACTCATGGAGCTTGCCGAGACGCCCGCACCAGCGACGGTGGGCGTATTCACAGTCCCGCCCCAGTCGCGCGCTACACGCACGGGCCTGGCCGAGATGGCCATCGACGTCGCCCGCGAAGCCATCGTCTCGAGCGGGGAGGCGCTTCGTGCTGCCGCGGGTCACCCCGCAGTCGCCTCGGCCTGCGTGAAGTCGCACCTCGCTGACGACGATTGGCAGACGGACATCACGGATGATCCGCCCACGGTCGGCGAGATGCTCGGCACCTCGCTCGTCGAGTCCTACTGGCTGATGCGCGAGGCCACCGAGAGTGCCCACGAGGGCAACCTGGCCATCGCAGACGCCCAGTTCTCGGAGCAGCCCTCGCTCGCTCGAGCGACCCGCTACGCTTTCACCGCGCCCGTCCTCTCCCGTGGTCACATCGCCGAGCTGATCGCCGGCCGCTTCTCCGACGACCCCATCGAGCAGGCCGTCCCCATCGCCGGCACGACCCCGACCTGCACCTCGGCGCCCACCACGGCGGCCGTCGAGGCCGCCGTGGGTGCGCTTCGAGCTTCCGCCCTCTCCCCCGAGGAGCTGGCCGCCCTCGACGGGCCCGCTGCCATCGAGCTCGACACCTTGATCGTCGGCTCCACGCCAGCGGGCAGCGTCCGTGAACGCCTCGAGACCGAGTACGGGGTCGACCTCCCGGAAACCCCTGGGGACTTCTACCGCGAGATCGGCATCGACCGCGGCGCCTGGCGTGACGCCCGCGACTTCCTCGTCCAGGAGCAGCGCGTCTTCCGCCGCTCCCCGACCGCGAAGCTCTCCCGCCGTCCCCTCCCCACCGACGGCACCCCCATGGTCAGCCCCTTCGACCGCTTCGCCGCAACCGAGGTGCTCCCTCAGCGCCTCCCGGAGGGGATGCAGACCGCGCTGGTTCGAAGCGGTGACACCCTGCGGACTCTATCGGGCAGCTACGGAAACCGAGTCCCTGACCCCGAGTACGCCCGCTTCAGTGTCTCGCACGCCGTCGACTACGCGCACACGGTCGTCCAGGGCGTCCTTCGTCCCGACTTCAACGGCATCGTCGCTCTCGATGATGCGACCAACGAGGCGCTCTCTTCGCTGCTCGCTCCCTCAGAACGCGAGCGGCCGGCTCGGGTCGCCGTTCGGTGGGACGAGTATGCGCCCGGCAGTCACTCGAACCTGTTCGTCGATGTCCTCGGCTACCCGGAGGAGGAGCTCCGAGTCGTCGTGGGGGCCGATGCCCTGGCCTGCGCGACCCGGGGGAGCATCGACGGCGCCGATTGCGACCTAGAGGACGACGGTTTCCCCTCCGGAGCGATCGTGGCAACGACATACCCCGCAAGCGACGGGACGGGCTTCACGGTCAAGACCCAGTTCGAAGCAGACGACTGGGATCCAGTCCTCACGTCCGGCGAGCCGCAGGAGCTCTACGTCCTCCATCTCCCGCCTGGGGCGGTCGCTCAGCCCGGCGCTTTCCAGTACCTCTTCGGCACAGGTCTGACGACCGACACCGACACCGTCGCTCCTGCCAACCCGTGGGCTGACGCGCTCGTGGATGAGGCGATGGCGCTCAACCCGGAGGATTGCACCCAGCCCGCCACCTCCTGCGCCGGCATCCCGTTCGATCAGCGCATCCCTCTCGAGAACGAGCTCTCGGAGGACGGTGACGCCTTCGAGTCCTCCTGGCGCACCTACCTACAGCTCGCCCGCCGGGCCGCCGACGAAGCCGACATGCTGGGCGAGGAGCTCATCCGCAACGGTCTCGAGATGGATCGCCGTGCGGAGACGGCGATGGAAGAGCTCGAAACCCAGTGCGGGTCAGCCATCGACATCGACGGCTTCGCCACCGGTGAGATCCTCGGCCGCCAGTGTTGGGAAGGCTGCGCCGAGGGCGAGGCCTGCCACTCTGGCCACTGCGTCGCCGACCCCGTCGACGGAGTCCTCTCCGCCGCGGCCGAGGACGACGGCCCCGAAGCTGCCCGGCTCCGCGCTTGCCTTGGTGACCTCGGCCCCAACCGGCTCGTATCGCTCGGAAGCAAGCTGCTCTGCGTCTGGGTCAACGAGTCCAACGAGAACGACGTTTGCGGTGGCGGCCCAGACGCAGGCCCGTGCCCGCAGTACGCCCCCGGGGACGACTGTTCCGGTGTCTCCGCGCCGCCGGGATATCGCATCGAGGAGGTCCAGCCCCTCGGGATCTTCAACTCGGATGCCTCCATCACCGGCGGTGGGCCGGAACGGGACCCGGTCGCGCGCACCCAGATCTGTGATTGGTTCCGGGAGTACCGAGCGGGCAACTTCACGCACTACGACGACCTCGTGGAGCGTGGAGGTCCCACCTTCGACCCCATCGCCCTCAGGGACGCGGCCCGGGCGATCTCGATGGAGGTCGAGCCCTATGACCTCGTGACGGTCGATCGTGGTGGTGATCTCTGGCTCTCCACCGGGCGCGTGGAGGATGGCGTCGCCATCACCTGGCCCTGCGGAAACGCCTCGCCTCCGGTCACGTGTGGCCCGGGCCAGACCGGCCTGTTCTGCGAGTCCGGGGTCGACTGCAGTGCCCGGCTTCAGCGAGCCGAGATGACACAACGGCTCGCCCAGGCCGTGGTCACGGCCCGTCTCATCACCGCTGCCGGCATGAAGGGGCTCCGGCTCCCCATGTTCAACGGCGCGAACGAAGCCGACCACGATGGTCGCCGCGAGTCCGCACGAGTCGCATCCGTGCTCAACGCAGGCGACGACCTCGTGTGGCAGCCCAAGGTGACCATCGAATGCCGCAATGGCGCTGGTGACAACGAAGGCAGGTACACCAGCAGCAGTGATTGGAGAGCACGGTCCTACTACGAGATCGATCAGAGCCCCGACGTGCCCATCTGGACGTCGATGCCGGGCGCAGACCCGCTCTACGCAACCGACAACACGCCCTTCGTCCTGTATGAGATGAAGAACGACCAGTTGCGTCGATCGAGCGTCGAAGTGGCGGCACACATTTTCGACGGGTTCCTGGGACCGCGGACAATCGACCGTCCTCGAACAGATTGGTCATCTCTTCGGCTAACGGAGCGCATCAATCTGACTCGCTCTGGCGAGGCAGCCTACTACGGTCACGAACTGCGCGACCTCACGCGGTATTGGAATCAGACGGATCGGCGGGATTGCGCCCCACACATGGAACGTGACAACGACGCGTTCCTGCTTCCCGGAGGTCTCAGGACCCGGCACGTGCTCGACGCCATGGAGCTGCTTTGCGAGTCTCAGATAGAGCGACTGCCCGGTGGCGGTGTCGACGAGATCGACGTGCGTTGCGATCCCGATAACCCGCCCCTCGTGGAGCGCGTCGAGCAGGTGGAGGACCTGGAAGACTACCTCGCGTGCGTCGCAGACAAGACGGAGCAGCGTGGCGAGCTGACGGTCTTCGCCAACGTGCCGCAGGTCGTAATCGACGTCCTGCGCGATGAGGGAGGCCTAGGCGCGGTCCCCGCGACCGGTGGCCAGTTTGCGGAAGCGGTCACGCGCCTCCGCCGTGGCTTCGTCGCCATGCAGGGCGCGGAAGCCATGCTTGCGAGTACGATCCGCTACTTCGCCGAGGACCTCAACCAGCTCCGGCTGACGATCGATTCTCTCGAGACTCGCGAGAAGATCCAGGACATTCGCCTCGCTTCTGCAGTATCGGACCGTATCGCGAGCTGCGCTGCGGCTATCGGAAACGCGAGTGGTGCGGACATAGGAACTGCGGGGAAGACCGCCGCCGCCGCTTCGGTGTGCGCCAACAGTGTCTTGCAGATCGCGCTATCAACTCGCGAAAGGGCCCTGAATCGCATGCTGCTCGATGACGAGGCCAAGCAGGCCTTCAGCCGATTCACCCAAACGCTGGAGGACCGCACGTCTCAGGTCGCTCGCATCCATCAGACGGTGCGCGAGGCGCAAGAGGACATCGATGGTGGCTTGGCGGCCCTGGAGAGCATCCGCCGAGGCGCCTCTCGAGACATCGCCAAGGCGCTCTTCGCCGATAGCGACGCCACCGGTCGCGTCTACCGTGTGAACACGGTGATGCGCCGTCGGCAGAACACGCTCAACGAGCGCTACCAGCGCGCGCGCCAGTACGCCGTTCGCATGGCGTTCCTCGCGAAGCTCGCGCTCGAGCAGCGCCTCGGGGTCGAGCTTCAGAACCTCGAGCCACCGCCCGGCGGGTTCCAGCTCATCGAAGATCCCCGCTCCTGGCACATGCAGGTCTGCGAGTCCTCGGCCCTCGACTACCAGCGGATCCGCGAGTCGACGGACGTCGAGTTCGAGAGCTACGCGGGGTCCTACGTGGGCGACTACGTGAGGCGGCTGGAGGGGGTCGTCGAAGCGTATCGGCTGGGTTTCCCGTTCAGCGACGGGTCCGATACGGCGGTCGTCTCGCTACGGGATGACGTGACGAACACGGCGGCGCCCTGCGAGATCGAGGTATGACCGGAAGTTGTGGACCGGAGGCTTGAAGCAGGCGGCGTATCCTTCCGCGTGAAGACAACACGTTACCCAGTTCGCGCTGGGAGAAAGGA
>MDTG01269998.1_pt1 | contig 11674 bp, 6 predicted proteins | sample 811421 | NCBI WGS metagenome assembly MDTG01 (sample SAMN05326645, study PRJNA326480) | marine metagenome | isolation source: seawater | place: Pacific Ocean: South East | collected 2011
AAGAATATAACTTAATCCTTGAGGAGCAGGAGGCACAAGCGCGGACCAATAAAAATTTTTAGATGTTAATATAGAACCACTAATTTGTTCATTTTGTAATGGAGTTATTAATTCTGGCATTTGATAATCAGTAACTAACATGAAACTGCATTGTTGACCAGGTGGGCTTGTTACTAATTGCTGCTGATTACTTAAATTAATAATATCTACACAAAACCAATATGAGCCTGCGGGTAACATTCCTGTTTGAATGAGTGTGTTTTCAAATGATGGATCAGGAAAGACAACTGCTGATGATGGAATTAAATCATCAGCTAAAAAAACTTGTGGAGTCAAATAACCTAATTGTTGAATCATTACGTTATTATTAGTAGTAACCACCTCAATATTATCCTCAGTATACATACTAACCTTAATTTGAAATGGCAAACCTTCTAAAGAAGGATCAGTATTAGTCACAGTAAAGAATGCTAAATCTGATTGATTAACCCATTGTGATATTTGTGCAGGAGGATTAGGGCTAGTTGTTAAAGTTACGTTTACAGGAAGATTCTGAGAAAATAAATTATTTGTCAAAAAACAAATAATTATTATAATTATAAATCTATTAAATGTTATCATAATCTAGTTGATTTATTAAAATCTTTGACTAATTGAAAATTGTAATCTACTTTCATTTAACCTAGCTGCATCTTTTGAAGAACCATAATTATAATTCTTAAATAAATAAGAAATATTACAATTTAATTGATCATTAATTTTATACTTTATTTTTAATTGTGTATTTAACTTCAAGTCTGGGGTATATTCATTGACTTTAAGATTTGCAAAAATTATAGTCAATGAGGGAACCAATGTTTTATCTAAAAATTTATAACTTGATGTAAAGCTATATTGTATCATATTAATATTACTTATATCAGAATTATTATCCATAGACATTAATGAAGCTAAAAGATTTAAAGGTAAATCTTTAAAGACAATCATATAATTCATATTTAAAACCTGACTCTCTGTATTTATAAAATCATCCGTAATAATATCAAATTGTTCAAATTTATTCACTGAAATATTAGAGGATATAACATGAGTTTTAGTTGAAGATTGGATTTGATAACTTGGTGATATAGATAATGCACTATTAACCATTTGAATTCTAATAATTTGACTATTTTGAGCATTATTATTAAATCCAAAATTATTATAATTAATATTAACATTTAATGATTTAGTTAATTGCATCAGCACATTAACATTTCCAATAAATCTTTTAGTAGACACCAAATTAGTATTTTGTAAATTATTTGTCCTGATTCCATAAGTACCATTAATTATACATTTGTTTTCAAATAACTTAAGACTACTATTAATTTTATAATCGAAAATATCTTTTTCAATAAAACGATAACCAATCGGGATAAATCCAGGGCCTATATATTTGATTTCACCACCAATAGAAAATAGCTCACCGTTCCAATTTAATGATGAAGTATGGGCTATATCTACGTTACTAGTTAAATTTATAGAATTAAAATCTGTTATAATCTCAGGAATATCTACATCAAAAGGGAAAGGGTCTCCTAATTGATTTTGTGTAAAAAGTGATGCAGCAGTTTCTGTTTTTAGAGTTATTTTTTTTGCAATCCTCATTTCAATTAATGGAGAAATAGCAAATCCTTCAATGGGATCAACCCCTATTGGTCGAGAATTAACTGATGAAACATCATCCTTAATTTTAACAAAATTTAAAACAATCTTAGATCCGTTAATTTTACCTAAACCTACTCTACCTGAAATAATATTTTGTTTATATGCACCTCGATTATTGGTTATAGAATCAGGTTCAATAGCAAATTGTGATGTGCCATAATTAGCAGATAAAATAAATTTACCTGGATTGATATCAAACCCTAAACCAAAAATTTGAATATCTCCAACTGTTAACTCAGAATACTTTGGAACATGAGAACCAAAGTGTGTTTTAATCCATTTATATGTTGGAGCAACATATATATTATTTCTTGGATTTCTAACATAATCAAAAAAACTTTCTTCAGGAATTGTTGGCAAGTTATAAGAAACTGTTTGATTACTAACATTGATTCCAATCGGGATAGATAAGTGTTTTCCTAGAGTTAAATTTAGGTTACCAGATAAACGCATTAACAAATCTTGATATCTAGGACGAAATGCGTCATAATTTTTTACATTGTAATGATATGTATTTACATTACAGGATAGAATACCCTCTATATTAAATAAATTATTTTCTTCATTAATATCAGATTGAGAGAATGTTAAAAGCGGAATTAATAATAATAATAATAGTGTTTTATTCACAACAAACAAATATACATTTAATTGGTAAATTAAATGTGTTAATTAAAACTTAGAACAATAATTAACAGATACAATTAGTCTAAAAATACTTATATTTAACATATGAAAAATATAAAACCATATAATAAGCTAGATAGCAAAAAGAATCAAATAATTAAAATGTTTGATAATATTGCAAACACATATGATGTCTTAAATAAAATCTTGTCATTTCGCATGGACTATATATGGAGAAAAAGTGTAATTAAAACAATACAAAATAATCCTAAAAAAATACTCGATATTGCTACTGGAACAGCTGACATTGCTATTATGGCAGCAAAATATACTAATGCTAGTATTACAGGTGTTGATATTTCTAAAAAAATGCTACATGTTGGAAATAAAAAAATAAAAAAACATAGATTATCGGAAAGGATAACATTAAAATTAGCAGATGCAGAAAACTTACCTTTCAAAAACAACGCATACCAAGCAATTACTGTAGGGTTTGGAGTTAGAAATTTTGAAAATCTTAATAAAGGGTTGTTGGAAATACATAGAGTATTAGATAATAATGGCTGGGTAATTATTCTTGAACCATCAAAACCCTCAATATTTCCTATAAAACAACTTTATAGCATTTATTTTTCATATGTATTACCTTTACTAGGAAAATTTATTTCCAAGGATTATAATGCATATAAATATTTAACTCAATCGGTAAATGCTTTTCCTAAAAATGAGGAATTTTTAAAAATATTAAAAGATATAGGTTTTAAAGAATGTACGTGTGTAAAACATACATTTGGTATAGTCTCAATATATAGCGCTAAAAAATAGATTCATATACTATTGAAAGTAGCCCACCTAATCTTTTAAGTGTTTTGCCAAGAAATCAGTCATAGCTCTATAAAAATCAAATTTGTTTTCTTCATTATAAAACCCATGACCTTCATTTTCTTTTACCATATAGGGAACATCAACACCTTGATTTTTTAATGCTTCAACCATTTGATCTGATTCTGATTTTTTCACCCTAGGATCATTAGCACCTTGAGCAATAAATAAAGGGGATTTTATCTTATCTACATTTAATGCCGGCGATCCTTCTGTTAATAATTTTTTATCTTTCTCAGGATGGCCAACCATTTCATATAACATCTCTCTATATAATTCCCAATAAGGAGGTATGGTTTCAATAAAAGTAAATAGATTGGAAACACCAACATAATCAACTCCACAAGCATATAAATCAGGAGTAAAAGTTAATCCGGCCAAAGTAGCATAACCGCCATAAGATGCTCCATAAATAGCTATTCTATCAGGATCAGCTATACCCTCACTTATTAACCAATTTACTCCGTCTGTAATATCATCCTGCATGGTTTTACCCCATTGTTTAAAACTTAGCTCCCAAAACTCTCGTCCGTAACCTGTACTACCACGAAAATTCATTTGAAAAACTGCATAGCCTTGATTAGCTAAATACTGGACTTCAGAGTTGAAACCCCAATAATCTCTAGCCCAAGGTCCCCCATGTGGATTGACGACTACTGGAAGATTCTTACCAGAAGAACCAAGGGGTAATGTCAAATAACCATTAATTGTAAGACCATCTCTTGATTTATACGAAACAGGCAACATACTAGCCATGTCTTCTTCATTTAACCAGGGGCTTAAATCAGCTAATTTGACTAAATGATCTTTGTCTAAATCATAATAATAATAAGTTCCCCTAGATTTATCACTATATGAAACAACAACAGATTTGTTTTCATCCTTATTAAAACTAGTGATAGCAACTTCTACATTAGGGAGTTTTTGTTCTAAATTTTCTTGTAAAACTTCTCTTTGCTTATCAAAAAACACCCTATAAGTTTTATCAGTAGTATAAGAAACTCCTGTTATAATTTTTCTTTTATTTGATCTCATCAATCCATATACATCAACTTCAGGATGTTCAAAAATTAATTTCTCTTCTTGAGCAGTTTCTAAATTAAAAGTATAAATAGCAGATTTATCTCTTCCTCTATTAGAAGAAACATATAACTGCTTATTATCAAAAGTGAAAAATAACGGAGAAACTGTTTCTTTAAAATCTGTTGTTAATATGATTTTAAAATCTTGAGTCTCATACTTTCTATACAAAATACTTGTATTTACACCGTCACTAGTAATTGCAATTCTTAATTTACCATCATTATCTGTCATCCATGAACTAATATTGCCAGGATTTTCTGCTAACATTGATAATTCTCCAGAATTGACATTTAAACGATAAGCATCATGTAATTGAGGGTTACGTATATTTAAACCTACAATCATATAATTTGGATCATCCTCTAAATCATCTATTATTTGTGAACGAACATTGTCAAAAGGGGTTAAATTCACTTCATTACTTCCATCAATATTTATTGCATAAATCCTCATATTTTCATCTCCACCTTTATCTTGAACATATGCAATTCTTGTATCACTTATCCAAAAAAAACCATATACACTTCTCTCAGAAGCACTTGTTAGCCTAAATTCATCATTTGAATCCATAGATTTGACATAAATATTCATCATTCTATTCCCTTCTTCCCATGGTTTCATATATGCAATTTTCAAACCATCTGGTGATATATTAAATGAAGATTTCTCTGGATTTCTAAAAAAATCCTCCATAGATAGAGTCGATACTTTATCAGTTTCTGTTTTATTAATCATTTTATCGCTTTTAATATTTGTAATAAATAACAGTCCAAAGATAATGACAACTGATATTATTGTAACTATTTCATTTACTTTCATTTTATTTTATTTTTTTATCAAATGTAAATAAAAACCATAGTAAATGATATTAAGAAGAAAAATAATTTAAATATAAAACTTAAACAGAATTTAATAAGTTGGAATTATAATAGATAAGAAACTAGTTATTACATGGATAAAGTTCAGCAATGTCACTGGGAGTAACTTGTTGCCAAATTAAGTTTTGTATTATGGCTATATCTTGTGCATTTACTTGACCATCGCAATTTACATCTCCAATAAGGGTTGGTTCAGTAGACTGAACTACATCCAATAATTCATCACAATTTAAATTACCATTACAATCATAATATTCATCAGGATAAATGCACGATCCATCATCCTCTGTAGCATTAATATTATAGTTACATGCTGTAGGATCTAGACACCCAGTACATGACTCACCATCAGAAGGATATGTACAACATCCAGGTATTTCTATAATTATATATGCGTCATCATTTCCTGAAATATCATGCCATCCATTCCATCCATTATATCCATTTGCTGCAAAAAGTTCATTTCCACTGGGTTGATTATCTGAACTATCCCAGTTAATATAATCATGATTTTCTCCATTTACCCATTCCCATACACCAGGTGGATCTCCATCATTACAACAAACATCAGAAGGATCAATATTAAACAAACCAATAAAGTATAGAGCAGAACCATATATTTCATTAAAACTATTTGCTAAAAACAAATCTTCTTGACTTGAACCAATATTAATTAAATAGCCACCATATGATTGAGCAATAGAATTGTAATATGAAAATAATTCATCATAAATAGATTGGGTACTTAGAGTAATATAGTATTGAGATGATTCAAAACTATCTAAATATGTAAAGCCTTCAATTTCTAGAATATCAGAATTACATGGGTCTGTAACGGAAAAATCATAATTACATGCTAATTCATCATTGCAACCACTAACTTCTAATTCATCACAAACTCCATCTAAATCATTATCTAATATACAGACACCATCACAGTTATAATATTCTTCTGGATAAATACAAGTACCATTATCTTCAGTGACAGAATCATCATAATTACATGCTGATGAGTCTAAACATCCAGAAACTACAATTGGAAGAGCACAATTTCGCACAACTTCAATTGTATTAGAACTCAAATGACAAGAGTACAAGACTCCATTTCTTTGATTAAAAGAGGTTGAATGCTTTATATCCACCCAAGTAATATTTTCATCAGCAATATATTGATTCTCAACAACTATCTCATTATTTAAATTTTGAATCCGATCAATATGATAAGCATAGCCTCCTCCTCCAGTGATATACGAAATATAAATACTATTTTTTAACAACTCAAGATAACCAGAACATTTATTACCAATCATACCGGCATTTGTAGAGTCATAAATAATATCACCTTCAAAAGTAGAAATATTAAATTCATACAATGAAGCTACTCCACTTGGAGCCTCAGATTTTAAAATATAAAACATATTGTCAGGACCTATTTTAAAGTCAAATAACACAACAGGATCACCCATATCAGTGGGTATTTCTAATTCCTCTTGTAATATCTCATCTTCAATAAGATATTTTCTTAAAACTATATAATTGCTATCTGATGAAATATACGCAAGGAAAATATCACCATTTTCATCAAATTGAAAATGACAACTATTTTCTTGATATTTCAAATTATCAATAGAAATAATTTCACTCCATGAATTTGTTTCTTCTGAATATAGAGCAACTTTATATAATTTTATATCATTTTCAGAAACATAATAAGAAATGAATTTTATATTATTATCATTTATAAAAAAGTTAATTCTATGTTCATTTGACAAAAAAAATGTTTCTTCAGAAGTATTAATGACACTATGTAAGTTCCAATTTGAATTATCGTATTGCACAATCTTTATTTGTGATTGCTGATCTCCAAAATCATCAAAAAAGTAATTCTGATAAGCTAAATACATTATATTATTTTGATCAAAAGTAATAACTGGATCAAAATCATAACCATCATTATTGAAATAGCCATCATTTATTGAAATCCATTGATTGTTATTGTACTGAAAAACCTGTATTTCCTCACTAGCATAGTCTATACCAACATAACCACCACCAGAGGTGGCGACATAAGGTATATTATCATGAGATATATTAATATTGGTATAGATCGTAGAAGAAAAGCTTAAAAAATCACTATCTCCAATTAATGACCATGACTCATATAAACAGGAACCATCATATTGTGTAGCTTCAGGGTTATAATTACATGCTGTTGGCTCAGTGCAACCAAAAATTTCTTGAGAAAAAAGTTGATTACTTAAGGTAGTTATTAATACAACACCCAATATTAATTTTAGTTTTATCATAAAGATATATTATATATTAATTCCTCTAATTATCAAAAATATAAATAAAAAGCAATACATCATTAAAAATGATAATACCTAAAACATGCATTCACCTTGTGAATACAGTCTAGCTTGCCCGCCAATAATCACCCTGTCTAACATATTTACGCATAGTAATTCACCTCCTCTTTTTGAAATTTGTAATGCACTTAATTCTTGTTTGTGTAGTCTAGAAGACCAAAATGGAATTAAAGTACAATGCGCAGATCCAGTGACTGAGTCCTCTAAAATTGTTGCCTGTGGAGTAAAAAACCTTGAAACAAAATCACATGAATTACCTATAGAAGTTGTAATAACACCACCATGACCTAAATTAATCTTATCAAAATACTGTCTATTAATACTAATACTCTCAACATCTTTCTGTGTATCATAAACAAGCATATAATCTCTAGACTTAAACACTTCTTTAGGCTGAATATTTATTGATAATTCTATTTCAGTTGGTAACACAGCTGGTTGAGGTTTTCTGGAAGGAAAGTCAAGATAATAAAAACCTTCTTTGAAGGTAACTTTTAAGTCACCACTCATTGTCTTAAAGCAAATCTCATTTTTTGGATATTTTAAAACTGAGTGTAATATATAAGCTGTAGCAAGAGTAGCATGACCACATAAATCTATTTCTTGATCTGGTGTAAACCACCTAAGATTAATATCATCTCTATCGTAAACAAAAAATGCAGTTTCAGGTACTGCATTTTCTTGTGCAATTTTTAAAAGAATAGAATCTTCAATCCACTCTTTTAAAGGTATTACACAAGCTGGATTACCACTAAAAATATTATTAGTAAAAGCATCTACTTGATAAATATCACATTTCATAAAGCAAATATACATTTTATGAAAAATGTATAATATAATATATTAAATACCCTATTCAACTATGATAACATAATAAACATTTTAAAAACAAATAAGTTTTATTTTTTAAAATTTAAATGATAATCGGATCTTAAGAAGCTATATTTGCAAAAATATTAATCATGGAATCGATACGAAATATAGCAATAATTGCTCATGTTGATCACGGAAAAACAACATTAGTAGATAAAATTATTCAATCATGTATTACAGAGAACATAAATAAAGATAATACAGATTTAATTCTAGACAATAATGACCTAGAAAGAGAGCGGGGAATAACAATTTTATCAAAAAATATTTCTGTTAAATATAAAAACACTAAAATCAATATAATTGATACTCCTGGACACGCTGACTTTGGAGGAGAAGTTGAAAGGGTATTAAAAATGGCTGATGGTGTCTTATTATTGGTTGATGCATTTGAAGGGGTTATGCCACAAACAAGATTTGTATTACAAAAGGCAATTGAATTAGATCTAAAACCAGTATTAGTAATTAATAAAATTGATAAAGAAAATTGTCAACCCGAAGTAGTACAAGAATCAGTTTTTGATTTAATGTTTAATTTAAATGCATCTGAGGCTCAATTAGATTTTGAAACTATTTATGGGTCATCAAAACAGGGATGGATGAGTTTGGATTGGAAAAAACCAACAAACAATATTAATATATTATTAGATGCTATCATTACTCACATTCCTAAAGCCCCTGTTAGAGAAGGTATTACACAAATGCAAATCACCTCATTAGATTATTCTAGTTTTAAGGGGAGAATTGCAATTGGTAGAGTATTTCAAGGAAGTATACATAGAGGAAAAGATTATTTACTATGTCAAAAGAATAATAATAAAAAAGTAAGGATAAAAGAATTATTTGAATTTCAAGGACTAGGTAAAGCTCCGAAAGATATTATTTTATCCGGGGATATCTGTGCTATTGTTGGACTAGATGATTTTGAAATTGGTGATACAATTACAAATATAGAAACACCTAAAACTTTACCAAGAATTAAAATTGATGAGCCAACTATGAGCATGTTATTCACAATTAATAATTCCCCTTTTTTTGGAAAAGAAGGTAAATATGTTACATCAAGACATATCAGAGATAGACTAATGAAAGAAACTGAAAAGAATTTAGCACTAAAAGTAGAAACGACTGATTCTGAAGAAAAGTTTAATGTATTTGGAAGAGGAATACTTCATTTATCAATATTAATTGAAACTATGAGACGAGAAGGTTATGAATTACAAGTTGGAAAACCACAAATTATTGAAAAAATAATTAATGGTGAAAAACATGAACCTTTTGAAACGCTTGTTATTGATGTTCCTGAAGAATACTCAGGGAAATCAATTGAACTTGTAACTAAAAGAAAGGGTGAATTGTTGATTATGGAACCTAAAGGCGACTTACAACATTTAGAATTCATTATACCATCACGAGGATTAATTGGGCTACGTAATAATATTTTAACTATAAGCTCAGGAACAGCTATTATTACTCATAGATTTAAAGAATTCAAAAGACACATTGGAGAAATTGAAACACGAACAAAAGGTTCTTTGACTTCAAGTGAACAAGGCCCGGCAACTTCTTTTGCATTAAATAGGTTACAAGATAGAGGAAGATTCTTTGTTGCATCTTCTGAAATCATATATAAAGGACAAGTGGTAGGAGAACATAATAGAGAGAATGACCTAGCAATAAACCTTATTAAAGGTAAACAATTAACAAATATGAGAAAATCAGGATCCGATGATGCAATGAAAATTGCTCCAAAAACAGAATTTTCATTAGAAGAATCAATGGAATATATAAAAGAAGATGAATACCTAGAAGTAACCCCTATAAGCTTAAGAATGAGGAAAATTTAAATAATAATCTTAATTATAATAAAAATTAAAAACTACTATATTTGCAACTTAAAATAATTTCCTAAACAATGAAAAAGTTACTATTTATTTCAGTCTTATTATTGGTTTTTTCTTGCCAAGAAAAAACAAAACCATTAAACATGCAATCAGATGTTAACCCATTCTTTCAAAAATGGGATACCCCTTACGGAGTACCTCCATTCCTTTACATTAAAGACGAACATTATATGCCCGCCTTTGAAAAAGGTATGGAAGAAAACATTACGGAAATTAATGAGATTGTTAATAATACAGAACCTCCTACTTTTGCTAATACAATTGATGAATTAGAAAGAACAGGGAAATTACTTTCAAAGGTTCAAAGAACTTTTTTTAATTTAGCTGGGTCTAACACAAACACAAAACTACAAGAATTACAACGTGAATTAAGTCCAATATTGTCTGCTCACTATGATAAAATTTCATTAAATGAGGGCCTATTTAATCGAGTAGAAAAGTTATGGAAAAATAGAGAGAATTTAAAATTAACAAATGAGCAGCGCAAACTTTTAGAAGATACACGTAAACAATTTGTTCGTAGTGGTGCACTTTTAAATGAAGATCAAAAAAATCAAATAACAAAAATTAATTCTGAAATATCTAAGCTTACAACCCAATTTGGTCAAAATCTATTAGCTGAAACTAATGGATTTGAACTTATACTAAACAAAACTGACCTAGAAGGATTATCTGAAAATGTTATTGCAGCAGCATCGGATGCCGCAAATCAAAAAATGAATCAAGCTGAAACAAATGAAGAAAAGGAAAAGTATGCAGGTAAGTATGTTTTTACCCCTCATCGAACTAGCATGTACCCTTTTTTAACTGAATCAACAAGAAGAGATTTAAGAGAAATACTATATAATTCATATATAATGCGTGGTGACAACAATAATGAAAATGATAATAAAAATATCATTTCTCAAATTGCAAAACTGCGTGCCAAAAAAGCAAATTTAATGGGATACAAAACTCACGCTCACTTTGTCCTTGAAGAAAGGATGTTAAAGACTCCAGAAGAAGTATATGATTTACTAATTAAATTATGGAATCCTGCATTAAATAGAGCCAAGTTAGAAGTCGCTGATATGCAAGCAGTTGTTGAATCTGAAGGTCACAATTTTAAAATAGCTGCTTGGGACTGGTGGCAGTATTCAGAAAAGGTTCGTAAAGCAAAATATGATTTAGATGAAGCTGAAATAAAACCTTATTTGTCATTAGATAATTCTCTTAAAGGAGTTTTTAATACTACTAATAAATTATGGGGGATCACTTTTACTGAAATTTTTGATATTGATTTATATCATCCAGATGCACGTGTCTGGGAGGTGAATGACAAAGATGGAACTCATCTTGGTATTTTTAT
>MDTG01043497.1_pt1 | contig 11673 bp, 12 predicted proteins | sample 811421 | NCBI WGS metagenome assembly MDTG01 (sample SAMN05326645, study PRJNA326480) | marine metagenome | isolation source: seawater | place: Pacific Ocean: South East | collected 2011
CTTCACGGCAACCCCAGGCGCCGCCTCATTAAAGCGCGTCACCAAAACCATGTCTCCGGCCTGCAAACCGCTGCGCACCAAAATTTGCGCCCCGTCATCAATAAAGTCATCAACAGTGCGCCTTACCAAACGGTTATTTTCAATGGTAAAAAGATTGTTCCCGCCATACAACGCATCTTTTTTAATGGCCATTACATCGGGCACGGGCTGCGCTAATAATTCTACCGTGACAAAAGCACCGCCGCGCAAATTCGAGGGTAGCTTGCCATTCACCCGCGCATACACGTCGACTCCGCGAGTGGCCTGGCTGATTTGCGCCCCGACCCGCTCAATCTCGGCGTTCAGTTCAATGCGCTCGCCGCCAATTTGCCACACTACATTGACCGGCCGCCCGACAACTTCGCTATTGCGCTCCAAAAAACGCCCATATTCAGCATCGGATAAATTGAATACGACATCAAAATTATCACTATCCAACAACACGCCGACCTGATCATTGGGATTGAGAACACGCCCCTCTCGTGCATTTATATCAGCCAAATACCCGCTGAAGGGAGCGACCACTTTGGTATTCGCTAAATCGCGCTCAGCTTTTTTTACCTGCACATTTATGCGGTCGACAATCGATTGCTGCTGCTCAGCGCGAGCCGCCTTTATTGTCACATCGGTGGCTTTGTCATCCAATGTCTTTTCCGAGACCGTACCTTTCTTGAATAATTGGGCAGCCCGCGCATTTTCTTGCCGCGCGAGCTTGGCCGCCGCATTGCGCTCTTTTAGCACCGCCTTGGCACCTTTTAATTGCGCGCGTGCATCATCAAGCTGGTTCTCGTAGGTAAATGGGTCAATTTCAAGCAGCACATCGCCCTTGGCAACGCGCGCGCCATTTTCAAAAACCGCACTTGTGGCGATCACCTCGCCCGAGACAAGGGCACGCAAATTGACCTCACGGCGAGCGCGCAATTCCCCAAAAGCACTTATACGCGGTTGATAGGTCTGATAGGCAACTTTCTGCGCCGCCACAGACCATGTAATTTCGCTGGTTTCCGCCGGTTTGGTTTCCGGCTTGGTCGCAACGAGGAGCGAAAAGCCGAAAAATCCAGCGACAAGCACCAGCACCGGCATCACCGCTTTGGCCATGCGCGGGCCTCCCGACGGGCGCAATTTGTCGGCCTGCGAGCGCATCCGCACTCCTAGATTTTTCAAAAACGCTTTCATACTGCCTCTAATGGCTACCCAAATCTTACCCGTTGAAATATAACGCTTAAACGGCGCGAAACCAGTCGCGGAGGTAAATCTAAACGCTAGACCGGCTTGTCCTGCTGTGCAAAAGCTTCGGCCGGTTCAAAAACATAATTTTCATTGCAAAATTCGCAGCGTACTTCGACATGTTCTTGTGCCTGCATTTCTGCCTGGTCTTCATCGGGCAGCCCGGCCAACATATTGAGCACGCGGGTGCGTGTGCATGGACAAGCAAATTGCAACTGGCGCGACTCAAATACCCGCACCCCGTCTTCATGAAAAAGGCGAAAGGCCAATTGCTCGGCGCTGACATCAGCATCCAATAATTCGCTCGGCTCCGTAGTCGCCAGCAATATTTCAAGCCGGTTCCAATCATCATCGATATACTCCGGATCACCTTCGGCCGGGCTATCAATATCCGTTGTGCCGCCGGCCGCAGCCATTTGCTGCAACACAATGCCACCGGCGCGCCACTCGGTTTTGCCGCCAGGCAAGAGTAATGGCGCAGCGGCCAATTTTATCGCCGTGCCGATTTGCTCGGAGCGGTCAAAATAACCAAATGCGGCATCGGCCAGACAGGCCCCTTCGAGCGGTACGATACCCTGATAGCGCTCCATATCGGCGCCTTGATCGACAGTGAAGGCCATATGCCCCTTTTCGCCCAATAAAGATATCAAATCACCGTTTTCTTTCAACGCATCGGCAAGCGCGGCTTCATCGAATTGCGCAAATCCGCGCAACCCGCCTGCATTATCTTGCGGCGTATAATCGGCCATCAGCATGGAAATCGGCCCGCTGCCCTGCAATTGCAAAATAAAGCGCCCGTCAAATTTCAACATTGTGCCGAGCATGGCGGCCAAAACCAGCGCCTCGCCCAAAAGCCGGTTTACCGCTTCGGGATAATGATGACGCAACAAGACTTCTGAGGCTAAACGATTGAGCTTTACGACGCGGCCATTGACATTTTGCCCTTCAATTCGAAACGGCAAAGCATAATCATCAAGCGCCGCCATCAAACGCGACCCAAACAATGCAGCATAATCGCCTTTTGCGCATGGGCTCGATTTTCCGCTTCGTCAAACACCACTGAGCGCGGCCCGTCAATTACCTCAGCCGTCACTTCGCTGTCGCGATAGGCAGGCAGGCAATGCATGAATATTGGGTCATCGCCCAAATCCATCAGCTTTTGCGTAACCTGATAGGGCTCAAAGGCTGTGGCACGCGCTTCAGCCTCTTGCGGGTCATCGCTCATTGATACCCAGCAATCGGTAATCAAGGCCGCCGCGCCTTGCGCCGCCTCTTCGGCACTGGCGCAAAGCGATATATTAGCACCCTTTTCGCTCGCTGCGGCAATTTCCGCTTCGGCGATAGAAAACTCCTCCGGCGTCGCCAAGGCCAATTCAAAATCCACTTGCGCAGCGGCATGAACAAATGACAGGGCGACATTATTGCCGTCACCGAGCCAGGCCAGCTTTTGTCCGGCCAGAGCGCCTTTATGTTCTTCAAAAGTCATCAAATCGGCAACGATTTGGCACGGATGGCTATAGGCGGTTAGGCCGTTAATGACAGGTATTTGAGCATGAGTCGCCAATTCGCTCAGCGTCTCATGCGGGCCGGTACGCAGCATCGCGATATCGGCAAAACGCGATATCACTTCCGCCGTATCGGCAATCGATTCGCCGCGCCCCAATTGCATGTCGCTTTGGTTCAAAATCACGGTTTGCCCGCCCAGTTGGCGCATCCCCATATCAAATGATAGCCTTGTGCGGGTTGACGGTTTTTCAAACACCATGGCCAGTAAATGACCGGTGAGCGGCGCATCTTCGTCCACCGTGCCTTTCGGCAATCCGGCACGGGCGGCTTTTCTAGCCGCCGCTGCGTCGAGCAAGTGACGCAATTGCCTATCGGCCAAATCGGCAAGGTCAAGAAAATGCATGTGCTGTTCGGGTAATCCCATAATTATGCTCCCAGCCGCAATTTGGCGCAGGCCGCTTCCAATGCTTTAATCGCCAAATCGATTTCGCTTCGCGTGACATTGAGCGGCGGCAAAATCCGCAACACATTGTCACCGGCGCCAACCGTTAGTAATTTTTCATCGCGTAAGGCGGCAACGACATCGCTATTGGACATTTTGCATTGCATGCCGACCATCAAGCCACGGCCCCGCAAATCAGCAAAAATATCGCTATTTTCATTCATCAGCCGCGCCAAATGCTGGCGGAAATAAACCGCGCTATCTTGCACATGGGTCAGAAAGCCGTCGCTTTCGACTTCTTGCATGACCGCATTGCCGACTGCGCAGGCAAGTGGATTGCCGCCATAGGTCGACCCATGCGTGCCCGGTTGCATGGCCGTGCCGACGGCTTTTGTCGTCATCACTGCACCGAGCGGAAAACCGCCACCAATGCCCTTGGCAATGGCCATGACATCGGGCGTCACTTCGGCCCATTCATGGGCGAATAATTTTCCCGTCCGACCGATACCGCATTGCACTTCGTCAAAGCCCAATAAAATGCCGTGCTTGTCGCATAAGTCCCTGAGCGCACGTAAGAATGCCGTTCCGACATCGCGCACCCCACCTTCACCCTGTACCGGCTCGATGAGAATTCCCGCCGTGGCGTCATCAATCAGTTTTTCCACCGCCGCAATGCTGAATTCAGTGCAATGCTCAAAACCTTGCGGCGCCGGCCCGAAGCCATCGAGATAGGCCGCATTGCCGGCCGCCGCAAGAGCGGCCAGAGTGCGGCCGTGAAAGGCCCCGTCAAAACCGATCAGGGTGACTTTTTCAGGCGCGCCATTAACGGCATGATATTTGCGCATCGCCTTAATCATGCCTTCCGCCGCTTCAGCACCGGAATTGGTGAAAAACACCAAGTCGGCGAAGCTCGCCGCGCATAATCTGTCGGCCAGTCTTTCTTGCTCGGCTATCTGATAAAGATTGGAGACGTGCCACAGTTTTTCGGATTGCGCTTGCAAGGCCTGATTGAGCTTCGGGTGCGCATGACCCAATGTGTTGACCGCAATGCCAGAGCCGAAATCGAGATATTTCTCGCCCGCCTCGGTTTCCAGCCACACGCCGTCGCCGCGCACAAACCGCAAATCGGCGCGGCTGTAAGTCGGCATAATGTGGCTGTCGCCAGCGTTCATATTTCACTCCTCGCCGTTTTTCAAAACGGAATAGAAAAAGCCGCCATTCAGCGAAGGCGGCCTGCTGAGGGTGAGTTTTACCCCAAAAGCGGGTTTTTAAGCAAGGGGTCAGCTTTTCAAGCGCCAACCGCGCGCCAACACATATTGGCAGATGATGGATGAGATGAGGGTCAAAGCCAAGAGCAGACCCGCACCAAACCAAAGCGAGCCTTCCGCATGGCCGGTCAGCGCATAGCGAAAACCGTCAATCATGTAAAAAAACGGATTATATTGGGTCACTTGATAAGCAAAGCCGGGCAATTGCGTGACCGAGTAAAACGTGCCCGACAAAAACGCCAAAGGGGTGATGACAAAATTGGTAATGGTCGCCAAATGGTCAAACTTATCGGCCCAAATACCGCCAATCAGCCCGATTTGCCCCAATAAGAGAGAGGCAATGGCAGCATAAAAAAGCGCTACGGCAAAACTGTGCACAGTGAAATCGACAAAAAACGACATGGCGGTAAATGTGCCGGCACCGACGAACAGGCCGCGTGTCAACCCCCCAAAAGTAATGCCGATATTCAACTCTAATGACGATAGCGGCGGCATTAGGAAATCCACTACATTGCCCTGCACTTTGGCGACCAGCAGCGATGATGAGCTATTGGCAAAAGCATTTTGCACAATTGACATCATAATCAGCCCCGGGGCGAGAAAATTGATAAACGGGACGCCGTTAATATCAGGGCGCAAACCGGCCAAGGCGAGGGAAAAGATGGCCAAAAACAGCAAGGTCGTCACAATCGGTGCCATTAAGGTTTGCATCCACACCTTGGTGAAGCGGCGCACTTCTTTCAAATAGAGTGTCCATAGACCGAGCCAATTAAATCGCCCGAATTGGCGTACCCCCAAAGCCGGATAATCGGCCCCAATAGCGTCTGTTTCGTTGATTTTCGGCTTTGATACTGTTTCTGTTTGTTGCATGGCGCAGACAATAGGCCAAAATCCAGCCCATTCAAGGCAAAATTATCGCTCTCACTGATTCGATTCATGTGGATAAGCGCGAATCAGGCTTTCCTTTTTGCTACTATATTTAGTAGAAAATAAGTGTAATACCACTAAATGTGGTGGTTAGAAAAAGCAAATTTGGAGGGCAAAAACCATGGCGTGGACTGAAGAGCGTGTTGAAATGCTGAAACAATTATGGACGGATGGGCTCTCGGCCAGCCAGATTGCCCGCAAAATGGGCGGTGTGACCCGCAATGCGGTCATTGGCAAAGTGCATCGGCTCGGTCTGTCGGGCCGAGCGACGCCAGCGCGCGTATCAACGGCGCGCATATCCGCCGGATCGGGTCGCGCGCAACCATCGACCCCATCGCTATCGGGCAGTTCGCGGTTTCGCGCCAATGAGCTTGACGAGATTAAAGACCAAGTCGTGCCTGAGCCGATTTTGAGCCCTGAAGAGCGCGCCAGTGTGCTTCACTTGACCGAACATACCTGCAAATGGCCGATTGGCGACCCCGGTACCACGGACTTCCATTTCTGCGGCGCGCGAGCCAAAAGCGGCAGCCCCTATTGCACCACTCATGCCGCGCAGGCCTATCAACCGCTGGAGCGGCGACGCAAGAAAAAAGTGGCGCGCTAACACCGCCGCCTTTCAAGCCCCGCCGGAGTATCAAATCAGGCGCGGCTTTTTACTGGCTTTTTAACGGCACCTCGGCAAAAATACGGCCTCTGGGAGGAGTTTCATGCGCCACTTTAAAGACACAATATGCGTCATCACGGGCGCCGGCAGCGGTATCGGCGCGGCCTGCGCACAGGCCATGGCGCGCGAGGGAGCCCTTATCATCGGCACAGATTTGCGCCAAAACATGCTGGCCGAGACCAAGGAGCGCATTGAGGCAGCCGGTGGCGCTATGGAAAATTTCATGGTCGATGTCGCCGATCGCGATGCCATGTTTGACTTGGCGGCGACCGTCGAGAAGCAATATGGCCCGGTCGATTTGATTTTAAACAATGCCGGCGTGGCTTTTGGCGCGCCGGTGGCAGAAATGCAAATTGGTGACTTTAAATGGCTAATGGATATTAATTTCTGGGGCGTGGTTAATGGCACGCAAGCCTTTTTGCCGCATATGATTGCCAAAGGCAGCGGCCATGTGGCCAATATTTCATCCATATTCGGGCTTATCAGCGTGCCGACTCAAAGCGCTTATAATGCCGCCAAATATGGCGTGCTCGGATTTACCGATGCGCTGCGCCATGAAATGCGCGGCACCGACATCAATGTCAGCACCATTCATCCGGGCGGCATCAACACCAATATTGTGCGCCATGCGCGCATCCAGCAAGGCCCTGATGCCGAAGCCGAACATGAAGAAGCGATTGAACGCTTTGCACAATTCACCATGACGCAGCCCAATGGCGCAGCCAAGGTGATTATGAAAGGGATACGCAAAAACAAGGCGCGTATTCTCATCGGCCCTGATGCCCATTTTGTCGATTGGGTGAAACGGATTTTTCCGGCCAGCTATCTGCGCCTTTTGCCGATGATGGATATTGGCCGCGACGCCGATTAAGCCCGTCAAAGCAGGCGAACCCCACCCCCTTTTGCAAGACATATTGACTTATCTGGTTTATCGGCCTAAGACGCAATTAATAATCATTCTTAATTGCAAGAAAGGACGTCCATGTCCCTGCCGCGCTCAATACTGTACACCAGCCTCGTGGTCAGCTTATTGGTGCCGGGCGTCACGGCTTTTGCCGTTTCTGCCAAAGCACCCGCACAGGTCAATGTTTATTCCTATCGCCAACCATTTTTGGTGGCACCGCTTTTTGAAAAATTCACCGCCCAAACCGGCATTGAGGTAAACGTTATTTTCGCCAAAAAGGGTTTGATTGAGCGCATCGCGACCGAAGGCGCGCGCTCGCCGGCCGATGTTATTTTGACGGTCGATATTGGCCGTCTACAGGCCGCGCGCGCGGTCGCGCAGGCGGTCTCATCGCCGCTTTTAAAAACCCATATTCCGACGGCGGCACGTGGGCAAGACGATAAATGGTTCGGCCTGACCTGGCGCGCGCGCATTGCCTATGCTGCCAAAAATCGGGTGCAGGAAAAAACGCTTGCCTTTTCCGATTTGGCCGAACCGGCCTATCGTGGGCGTATATGTCTGCGCTCCGGCCAGCACCCTTATAATGTCGCTTTATTTGCCGCTTTGCTCGATCATATGGGCGAGGCCAAGTTTAAGAACTGGTTGACGGGTTTGAAAGCCAATTTGGCTGCCAAACCGTCGGGCAATGATCGTGCTCAAGTTCGCAAAGTCTATGGCGGAGCCTGCGATATTGCCATTGGTAATACTTATTATATGGGCAAAATGCAGACCAATGAGAAAAAGCCTGAACAAAAAGACTGGGCCAAATCGGTCAAACTGATTTTCCCGACCATGCCGCGCGGCGGCGCGCATATGAATGTGTCGGGCATGGCCATGGCCAAACACGCCCCCAATCGCGCACATGCACAAAAACTGATGGAATTTTTGGTCTCACGCGAGGCACAGGAAATTTATGCCGAGGTCAATTTCGAATATCCGATTCGCCAAGATGTAGCGGCGTCTGAACGGGTCAAAAGCTGGGGCAGTTTCACGCACGACACAATATCGCTCGACACCATTGCGGCATTGCGCAAACGGGCCAGTGAACTGGTCGACGAAGTTTCCTTTAATGACGGGCCGTAATATGGCAAGGTTGTCCCCGGAAAACGGGAGGATGAATCATGTCGTTCACTGGAAGCTGCTATTGCGGCAAAATTAAATATGAAGCCGATGGCGATGCATTGATGAAATTGCAGTGCCATTGTCGAGAATGCACCTATATTACCGGCGGCGCGGCCAATTTGACAATGGGCGTTGCCGAAGCCGGCTTCAAATATACAAAAGGTATGCCATCAAGTTACAAGCGCGATGATATTGACGGCGCCGTGACACGCGAATTTTGCGGTGATTGCGGCACGCCACTATTGAGCCGGGCCCCCGGCGCACCCGGTGCCGTCTTGCTGAAAATCGGTTCGCTCGACAATCCGGCCGATTTTGTCGGCCCTGACGCGGCGATTTACACTGATGAGAAACATGATTTCCATGTCATAGGTGACGGCATTGCACAATTCGGCAAATTGCCGGGCTAAAGGCAACAAAAAACCCCCGGCAGATTACTCTGCCGGGGGTCACGCTCACTAGGGGATATTAAGTGCGCGAGAACTCGGGATAAGCTTCAATGCCAAGCTCTGTCTTATCGAGACCCAGCATCTCGCCGTCATCTTCGACACGGATACCCACAACCGCTTTCAGGATTGACCAGATAATACCACTGGCTACCACGGTGAAGATACCGACTGAGACGACGCCGATAGCTTGCACGCCATAAGACGCATCGCTATTGGTCAGTGGGACAATCAACGTGCCCCAAATACCGCAGACAAGGTGAGCCGGAATGGCACCTACCACATCGTCGATTTTCAGTCTGTCGAGAAGCGGTACAGCCAAGACGACCAGAACGCCACCGACAGCGCCGATAAAGGCGGCAGCCGGAATGGACGGGGTCAGCGGCTCAGCCGTGATCGACACCAATCCGCCAATGGCACCATTCAGGGCCATGGTCAGGTCAATCTTGCCATAAAGCAGGTTGGAGGCGACCATGGCAGCAACAACACCGGCCGCAGCGGCCATATTGGTATTGATGAAGATATTGGAAATGGCTGCTGCATCAGCGCCTGAACCCAGCGCGAGTTGCGAACCACCGTTAAAGCCAAACCAGCCGAGCCACAGCACGAATGTGCCGAGCGTTGCCAAAGGCATGCTGGAACCCGGAATTGGGTTTACTTCGCCATTCGGGCCATATTTACCGGCGCGCGCGCCGAGAATAATGGCACCGGCAAGCGCTGCCCAACCACCGGTTGAGTGCACCAGGGTCGAACCGGCAAAATCAGAAAAGCCCATTGCATCGAGCCAGCCTGTGCCCCATTCCCAGCTGCCAACGATCGGATAGATAAATCCGGTCAGGAACAGGGTGAAGATGAGGAACGGCCACAGCTTCATGCGCTCGGCAATGGTGCCGGATACGATGGAAGCGGTGGTCGCGCAGAACACCATTTGGAAGTACCAGTCAGAACCGGCCGCATAGCCGCCTGAGAAATCCGGTGCTTCACCGGCAATAGCGCTGTCGTCAGCAGACCAGATTGAGAAGAGCTCGCCAATATAGCCGCCCTCTTCAATGCCATACATCAGATTATAGCCAACCAGCCAATACATCAGACCGGCGATTGAGAACAATGAGATGTTTTTTAGGCAAATGGTTGCCACATTTTTTGACCGCACCATGCCGCTTTCGAGCATGGCAAAGCCGGCGGCCATGAACATGACCAGAAAACCGCAGACCAGAAACAGGAATGTGTTGAACACATAAGCTGTCTCAGGGCTGACTTCAGCAAGGGCCGGGCCGGCTGCCAAAGACAAAGCCGAACCCAGTCCCAAAATTTTGAGAGTATTTTTCAACATAGGTGGATTCCTTTAAAGAGCAGCCGCGCCGTTTTCACCGGTCCGAATACGGATGGCTTCATCGACATTGACTACGAAAATTTTGCCATCACCGATTTTATCTGTATTGGCAGCGTCGCGAATGGCAGCACAAGCAGCTTCTACTTGGCCGTCATCTACAACAACCTCCAGACGCATTTTGGGCAGAAAATTAATTTCATACTCAGCGCCTCGATAAATTTCAGTTTGGCCTTTTTGGCGACCGAAACCTTTGGCTTCGGTCGCCGTCATGCCCTCAATACCGGCTGCGGTTAACGCCTCGCGAACGGCATCCAGTTTGAAGGGCTTGATTATGGCAAGGATAAGTTTCATGGGAGGAACCTTGTGCTAATCAAGCTTAGAAGCTTGTGCCCCAGCTGACGACCATGCGGTCTTCATCGTCATCACCGGTCATATCTTCAGTAGTGACATAAGACAGCGAAAAGTCACCTTTAGACAAGGTAACAGAGATATCTGTCGAGTCAGTTAAACCGACATCTTCTGCGTCATAGGCGCCATAATGTAGAGCAAGGCCCAACTCGCCAACCTCAGTTTCATAGTCCACCGAGATGTAAGTTGCATCTCCTGCATCAACATCCGCATCCGCATCAACAAGATAATAATAAGAGAGAGAGATCCCCCCGGAGCCGATAGTGACATATGCTTCGTCGAAGTTCGCATCGTCAGCATCGTATGTGTACATGATGTAGCCTACATCATAAGACAGAGAGCCGGATTCTCCAGCGTACCCGAAATAAAAATCTGTTTCCTGCGTGGCTTGGGTTCCGTTTCCGCCGGCGAAATCGACATCGCCGACCCAAGTCCCTGCATAAACACCGTTGCCCATATCGATATCAAAACCGCCGGAAGCACTAGTTCCAGAGCCCTGTGACAAACCGCGCCACAAATAATCGCTGGTTACGCCAAAATTGGCTGACACTTCGGCTGCCGATGCGACACCGGTCAGAGCTGTACCCGACACCAGCAGGGCTGCCAGCGTACGGGTTGTTTTCGTGAATTTTTGCATAATTAATCTCCTTATAGACTTACGCCCGATCACTTGATGCAAGATTCGTGCCAAATTAAAATTGAAAAAAAAAGTGGGATAATGGCTTCAGTTGAGTATTGTTGCTACAAAACAACGCATTATTCTGCCTAATCAATAGGCATAATTCTATTTTTTAGATAATCGCCTATTTTTTAGGCATTTTAAGAACTATTTCTGGGGCACACCAGCAGCTTTAAGTGCCGGTCCAATTCGCCCGCTAATGAAAAGAAAATACATCTTAAAATCGCCAATTAGCGACCAGAGCGGATAGGTGAAGGTGGCTGGCTTGTTTTTCTCAATGAAAAAATGTCCAACCCAGGCAAAGAAATAGCCGACCACAGGCATACCCAAAAGATAGATCGGCTCGCGAGCATAAATCGCATAAGCTGCAATGACGAAAACCAGACTAGTGCCGATATAATGCAGCGCTCGGCATGAAGGATGTGCGTGTTCGCGCAAATAATACGGAAAAAAGCTCTGAAAATCGGTCGGCGGCTGCGCCTCATATTTATTTGCCATGTAAAACTCCCAGCACTCGTTAAATCTTAGGTCAGTCTGCGCGTCACAGCAAGTCAATGTCGCCATATCCTTGAATATGCGCGATTGACACCATGTCGGGCAAATTGTTGAATACCCCCCTATTGATTTGCACTGGGAGAAAGAAATGAGTGACACGCAGGAAGTAATAATTGA
>MDTG01202408.1_pt1 | contig 11673 bp, 10 predicted proteins | sample 811421 | NCBI WGS metagenome assembly MDTG01 (sample SAMN05326645, study PRJNA326480) | marine metagenome | isolation source: seawater | place: Pacific Ocean: South East | collected 2011
GTCGGCGAACTCAGCACCCGGCTTATCACCGATCCGGGCTCGGTAACGCCATTGCTCAAGCGCCTGGAAGCAGAAGGATTGCTCGCCCGCACCCGCAGCAGAACTGACGAGCGTGTAGTCGAGTTGCACCTCACGGAAAAGGGCCGTGCACTGCGCGAGAAGGCTAAAGCAGTTCCCGCGTGTATCGTGCGCGCCAGCCAGCAGACGGTGGAACAGTTGCAGTCGCTCAAACAAGATTTGATCGTGCTACGCAAAAGCCTGCAAGACGCTCTCTGAGCCAATGCAGCCGCGCCATGCGGCTGCATTGCCCTGCCTGACATTGCCCACGCAAACGCGCAGATCACCTGTGTGCCGGGCGGAACCACTGCGTCTCGTGCAGCAGCGACTATCATTCAAATGCTTGGCCAGTGCACGCTCGAAGCGCAGGGTTCTGCTCACCCGTGACAACCTGAAATAGCCAAAGCATCTGGCTTAATAGCCGAATACTCTAAAATATATATTGCGCACTAAATAATTGAGCGCTAATGTTTGTCCATCGAGTTTGATTGGCGCGCAAGAATCTTGCTCGCAACAAATCGAATGCTGCCGATGAATCCAACCCTGGCGGTTAATCATTGGATAGCACAGAACCATTTCAGTTCGGCACCCCGAACACACGTGAAGAGGAATACTGCTATGTCGATCGAAACCATTGCTTATCGCGCTTACGCCGAAGCCACAGGTGGCCGTGACGGCCGCGCCATCTCTTCCGATGGTGTGCTTGATGTTGCCCTGACCACGCCAAAAGAACTCGGTGGCGCGGGCGGCCAAGGCACCAACCCGGAACAGCTGTTCGCTGCCGGTTACTCCGCTTGCTTTATTGGCGCCATGAAGTTCGTCGCCGCCCGCGACAAACTGGCGATTCCAGCGGATGCCTCTATCGAAGGCGTGGTGGGTATCGGCGCCATTCCTGACGGTTTCGGCATTGAAGTTGAATTGCGCATCAGCCTTCCGGGCGTGGACCGTGAGCAAGCACAACTGCTCATCGACCGGGCGCACATCGTTTGCCCTTACTCAAACGCCACGCGCGGCAATATCGACGTCACCCTGACGCTGGTCGATTAATCAACGCGTAAGTGGCCGGTGTGCTTACCCAAAGCACTCCGGTCACATTTACATTCAGCGCTGAGCGCTGCTTTACAACGCCACTTCGGCGATAGCGGAGTCCTTCATAACACTTGATGGGCCCGTTATATTCTCTCGACCCTACATCGCTTCGGATCGACCTGCCGGGGTCAGACAGGCGCTAAGCATTTCCAGCATCGCACTGACTTTCGGCAGTTTCTCGCGGCTTTTCAGCCACACCAGATTGAGCGGCAGGCCATCAGTGGCCAACTGCGGCAGCACTTCAACCAGTGACCCTTGTTCAAGGTGATGCCTGACCAACCAGGTTGGCAGTTGCGCGACGCCGTGCCCGGCCAATACCGCCATCACCTGGCCTTCTCCATCGCCGACAGCAATCCGTGCCGGGAGCACCCGTTGTTCCATCTCACCGGGCTGGGCTCCGGCAAAATACCAGGGCCTTAGCAAACCATCGGTCGCACCGTAGCTGATGCATTGATGCTGCTCCAAGTCGCGGTCACTCTGCGGTTCGCCGTACTTGCGCAGATACGCAGGGGCGGCGCAGAAAATCAGCCTTTGCATGCCGAGAAATCGTCGACCCAGCGTGGCCGGCCACGTATCTGCGCCGCCAATGCGCACAACAATATCGACACCCTCCTCGACCAGATCGACGAATCGATCGGAGAACGATATATGCGGATTCAACAGCGGGTGATCTTCAACAAACTGCAGAATCGCCGGTAGCGCATGCAGGCGACCATATGAGGCAGGCAAGTCGATGCGCACTTTGCCACGGGGCTCTTCGGCCTCGGCATGCAACGCCAACTCGGCCTCTTCCAGATTGGCCAGCACGCCGGCGCAGGTTCGATAAAACTCGACACCGGCGTCGGTTAGCGACAAGCGCCGCGTGGTTCTGTTGAACAGCCGAACCCGCAGGCGGCTCTCCAGCCGGGCAATGCCTTTACTGACCGCAGAACTGGTCAGGTTCAAGCGCTCGGCAGCAGCCGTGAAGCTGCCGACATCGGCCACACAAACAAACACATCAATGCCTTTGAGCCGTTCAGACGAATACATCGTCGCCTCATTTGAGAATTTATTTCATAACAATTAATAAATTTAAGCCAGAATCAGCATTAAATTCTCCAATAAGCTGGCTCAAATTCTTCTTTGAGTAAAGGTTTATGCAAACCTCGACGCTGACGCCGAGCGCAATCACGCCAGACACCTCCCGCACAGGCTTACAGATTCTGATCATGGCGGTGGCCGCGTTTGTCATCGTGACCACAGAATTCCTGATTGTCGGCCTGCTGCCTGCGCTCGCGCGCGACCTGAACATTTCCGTCGCGCTGGCAGGCCAGGTGGTCACGCTGTTTGCCTTTACCGTCATGCTGTTCGGGCCCGTGCTAACCGCCAAGCTGGCGCAGGTTAATCGCAAGCACCTGTTCACCGGTATTCTGCTGATTTTTGCTGCTTCCAACGTGCTGGCCGCGCTCGCCAGCAATTTCTGGGTATTGGCGTTGGCACGGTTTATCCCGGCGCTGTTTCTACCGGTTTTCTGGGGCACGGCCAGCGAAACAGCCGGGCGATTGGCCGGGCCGAGCAAGGCTGGTAAAGCAGTCGCCAGGGTTTATCTGGGCATCTCCGCAGCGCTGGTGTTCGGTGTGCCGCTGGGCACCCTTGCGGCAGACTCAGTGGGCTGGCGCGGTAGTTTCTGGATTCTGGCGGCGCTGTGCTTGCTGATTGGCTTGCTCATGCACCTGTGCATGCCAACGCTGCCCTCATCGCCCAAACGCGCAGCAGGCGACAAGCAAACGGCGATTCTCAGGGAGCCGCGCTTTCTCGCCCACGTACTGCTCTCGGTCGTGGCCTTTACTGCGATGTTCACGGCTTACACCTATCTGGCCGATACATTGGAAAGCCTCGCGGGCATCCCGACCAGTCAAGTTGGCTGGTGGTTAATGGGCTTCGGCGCTATCGGCATGATTGGCAACCAGATTGGCGGCAACATGGTCGATAAAAGCCCGCTCGGTGCAATGCTGCTGTTCCTGCTGATTCTTGGCGCGGGCATGCTCGCTGCTGTGCCATTGGCCGCAAATCCCATTGGCCTGGTGATCGCGCTTATCGCCTGGGGCATTGCCTACACCGCCCTGTTTCCAGTATGTCAGGTGCGCGTCATGCAAGCAGGCGCCAAGGCTCAGGCGCTGGCGGCGACGATGAATATCTCGGCCGCGAACGCCGGGATTGGCTTGGGCGCAATTTTTGGCGGCTTGGGTATCCGCCATTTTGGCTTGGCGTCGCTGGGCATTATTGCCACCGGCATTGCCGCCCTCGGCGTGATCATTGCATTGCTGATGCTGCGCCGCCAGTAACCGCTCTAACACGCAACGGTGAGCGAATCGCCCACCGTTGCGCTGACTCTTCATCCGCGAGGTCGGCGCACTACCCGCACCTTGCCGCTGTTTCCTCCGCCGCAGAAGAACAGCTCGCCGCCATCCGACTCAAGCCCGGAAACACCAACGCCCTCAGGCATGACAACGCGCTGCAAAACTTCGCCCGACCGCGGATCGACCTGGCGTAGCTCGCTTTCATCACCCTCCCAGGTCCCGTGCCACAGCTGGCCATCGACCCAACTCACGCCGGTGACGAAGCGATTGGAGTCGATGCTGCGAATCAACTTGCCGGTTTCGGGATCAATCTGGTGGATCTTGCGCTCACGGTACTGGCCCACCCAAAGCGATCCCTCTGCCCACGCCAATCCCGAATCCTCACCGCCTCCCGGCGCGGCAATACTCGCCAGCACCGCGCCGGTTTGCGGGTCTAGCTTGAAGATCTGTGTTTCCGCGATCTGATACAGATAGCGCCCGTCGAACGCCGTACCCGCATGAGCCGCAATATCCAGCGAGCGGAGGATGACACCGCTTTGCGGGTCGAGCGCATTGAGTTTTGCACCAGTCGCGGCCCACACATGGGTGCCGTCGTAACTCACACCGTTGACGTGATCAACACCGGGGAAATCGGAAAACTCACGAACAATTTCAGCACTGGAACGTTTCATCGCTTAAAACCTCATCAGTGATCGAGAAGTCCAGATTAATCAGTTGCCAATGAGACCGGGAGTAACAAGGTCGTCGCGAAACGCGGCACCGGTGAGGTGATCCAGCGACGCGCTCTGCCGTTGCCGATTGGCTTGATCAGCCCGGACCTCTCCAATGCATCCAGCGCCCGCTGCACACTGCGCTGGCTGATGCCCAATGCCATGGCCAAGGCCGAGCTGGACCAAGCTTGCGCATCACTGATGCAATGCCAGTATGGCGCCGTTTTTGTCAGTGACAGGTCGCGCCAGCACCGCGATTTCGTCAGCACGCGGCTGCAGAACAAAACCGTTGGCAGTCGCCTTGATCGCGGCCATTTCGCCTAACAAACCGCGGAGCCGGCCGATCTCTACGCGCAGTCTGGCGCGGTGGGTTTCATCACTGAAGGTGCCGCGAAACGCGCGCTCATAAAGCGCTGCCCGGGCAATATCCGCAGGCCACGCCTCAGCCAGAGCATACGCCAACGCAAACAACACGGGCCGGGTGGCCAGTGATACCCGTGTTCGCGAGTCGCTGATCGCATAACAACAGGCATCAACCACCAGCGCCGAAGAGGCGTGCAGCGCTTCTACCTCATCAAGCAACAGCGGCTGCGCCTGCCCGCCTTTCAGCAGCCGGGCAACTGGTTGATTGATCACCCGCAAGGTGTTTTCCACCTCGCTCACCAGTGCCGCAATAGCCGATTGCCGCGCAGAATGCAGCGCCCGCTCGAGTGCGTCGCGTGCGGGCTGCGCCTGTAAGCGCCGCATGGCAATGCCCGCAACAACCAACTCACAGGCTGCTTTCAGGGCCGCAGACAAACGCCTGCCATCAAGCTTGACCAGCGCCTGCTGCGCCTCATCCAACCGGCCGAGCAATAGCCAGCGTCTGGCTTGCAGATAATACGTGTGCGCCGCATTTTCAAGATCAGCATGAGCCTCCAGAGTGGCCCGCGCGCTCAGCAAAGCCTGAGTCGGCCAATTCAGATCTCTGTCGGCAAGGGCGACTTCGGCTTCAGCCACTGCGCAGCGTGCACGAGCCATTGTCTCCCGGGTCGAAAACGTCTGGCGGGCTTTGCGCAGCAGTATTTTGGCCCGCGCCAAATCACCCAGCTGTGCCATGGCAATGCCGCGCAACGCCAGTGCCGGAGCATCATCACGCAAGGCAACCCGATTCAGCGCACCTAACGCATCGCCCGCCGCCAGTGCCTGCGCCGCCGCTGTAATCAGTGAATCCATTGCTTCGCACCACGCCCGCAATCGTTTCGCCAGAGCCTTAGCAGAAAAACTCGTCGTGCATCATTCAAGCAGCGATTGCCGCCACGCTCCAGTTGTTGGCAGGCACGTGATGCAACAGGCTCACAGCAAAACGGGGACTGGTCCGGTCGTTTGCTGACCAGAACCGTCCCCGTCTCTTTGCTTGCATCATCAACTGCAGCCGGCTCAGCAGCTTTCAGATTGGGCAGATTCAGATTGATATGAGCGAAACTTTACCCAGCTGCCACAGCATCATTAGCCATTGCGGTGTTTGCAGCCAAACTGTTGATCAACTTGTTTGCCGGCATCGGCCGGCCCAGGAAGTATCCCTGCAAGGTATCGCAACCCAAACGCGTCAACAGTTCCTGTTGGCCAGTGGTTTCCACACCTTCAGCCACTATTCGCATGTCGAGGGTTTGCCCCAGCGCGATGATTGCTGAAACGATTGCGGCATCATCATTGCCTTGAGCCAATTCAGTGACGAAACCACGGTCGATTTTCAGCTCATTGGCGGGCAGCCGCTTGAGGTACAACAGGCTGGAATAGCCGGTGCCAAAGTCATCGATGGAAATACTCACGCCCAATGCCGATAAGCGATTGAGCACCTCAAGGCTGGCCTCGGCATCGCGCATGGCGGTGGACTCGGTCACTTCCAGAACCAGATATCGGGCATCGAGCGAATGACGCGCCAAAGCGTCGCGTACAACATCGATCAAGCTGGCATGGGCCAACTGAACTGTCGAAAGGTTTACCGCTACGCTCCAGCTGGTATGGCCTTCGTCATGCCATTGGCGAATTTGCCGGCAAGCTTCATCAATCACCCAGTTGCCGATCGGAATAATCAACCCGCTTCTCTCTGCGAGTGGCAAGAAAATATCGGGTTGAATCAGGCCATGCTCAGGGCTTTGCCAGCGCAACAGCGCTTCGACGCCAATCATCGGGCCTTTCGGTGCGAGCATTTTTGGTTGGTAGTGCAAAAGGAATTCATTGCGCTCAACAGCATTGCGCAACTCTTGTTGCAGCTGCATTTGCTCGTGCGCGTTGGCGTTCATCTTGCTCTCAAAGAAGCAGTATCCATTACGACCAGTTTCCTTGGCGTGATACATCGCCGCATCGGCGTTAATCATCAGATCGTGCGCGGTCTTGCCATCATGCGGGAATAATGCGATGCCAATGCTTGCACTCACATTGAGGGCGTTACCGGCGATGCTGTAAGGCTTGTTGATGGTGTCAATCAAACGTTGCGCCAATGCCGCTGCGTCTTCAGGAGCGCTCGGATCAATCAACAGCACGAACTCGTCACCGCCCAAACGCGCCACTGTATCTTCAACCCGCTTGGTGTTCAGAATCCGCTGTGAAACTTCCATAAGCAGGCGGTCACCCGTGTGATGCCCATAAACATCGTTGACCGCTTTAAAGCCATCCAAGTCCATGAACAGCACCGCAAAGGGGTAACGCTCGCGTGCTGACTTATTGATCGCCTGTTCCAGGCGGTCGTTAAGCAGCAGTCTGTTCGGCAGCTTGGTCAGGGTGTCATGCAGCGCCAACTGCAAGAGTTCGCTGTTGGCCCGGTCCAGGGAGGTGGCGAGGATATTGGTGCGCACATCCAGCATCGAAATAATCAGGGCAATGGCAAACACAGCCAGGCTCACAACAATCACCAGCACCGCCAGCCACTTGGTATCAATGCCACTGTTCGCCGCGCCGCAGAAACTCCCCACCGGGAACTGCGCTGCCGCCATACCGGTGTAATGCATACCGACAATGGCGCAGCCCATCACCAGCGATGCACCAATACGCGCGTAGGTATTCCTTTTGCTGTCGCTACGCAGGCGAAAAGCTATCCACAACGATGCCCACGAAGCGAGGATGGCGATAACAATCGACAACACAAACAGCCACGGAATATACACCACGCCTGGCGTCATCATCATGGCAGCCATGCCGGTGTAATGCATGGCGGCAATGCCTGAGCCCATCAACAAGCCGCCAAAGCCGAGCCGTACGCCGGGAAGATTGTGTTGGCAAACCAGCCACAGCGCAAAGGCCGAGGAGACGATAGCGATCAACAACGACAGCACTGTCAGCGTGACGTCGTAGCCCAGCGGGATGGGCAAACTGAATGCGAGCATGCCGATAAAATGCATCGACCAAATCCCAAAGCCCATCGCAAACGAGCCGCCCGCCAACCAGAGCACAGATGATCTGCTGTATTGTGACTTGCCCGTGTGGGACGTGCCCGTTCGGGACATGCCTGTAGAGGACGTGCCTTTATAGGACATGCCCGTGTGGGAAGTGCCCCGGTGGGACGCCCCTCTGGAACTGGAAACACGCCCAGCCATGTTCAGGGCAGTGTAAGACGCGAGAATGGCAACAATCAGAGAAAAGATGACAAAAACACTGTTGTAACTGCTGGCAAGCATGAAACACCTATTGGGTGCAGACGACGAAACGGCACCATTGACATCAAATAGCCACTATATACGCAACGCCATTGCTAATCCCACAAAATTTACAGTGTTTTTTTAACGCCGAAAAATGTGCAATAGAGGCCTCATCGGGCATATCGGCCTGCGCCTTGATTTGCTTTATTGAAGATTATGCAAAAGCGATCAACGGTAGAAAATCAGCCATTTCCCGGGGTGACTCAATGCCACTGGCCTACCAGCGACTTGCTGTTGCAGGCGCAGATCACAGTTTTGCAAGCCTCTGGCAGTGGCACGCCTTGCGTCGGCAATTGTGTGATTGCGGTTAGCCCTAGCCAGCGCTGCTGGCTCTAGAATTGGCGCATCGAGTCAACGACTATCGCGCTGATTTTCAGCATGGATTTACCCCACAAGGATTGTGCAATGCTCCACCTCCACGCGCTCTGTCTCACCTTTACCGGATTAATCACCGCCTGCCTGGCTGAACGAATTGGTGCTACCGGCATGGACAAATCGCTGATCCAACCGCCAATGGCCTCGGCCACCATGGGGCTTACAGAAATCAAGGCGGTGAGTATTGAGCGCCGGTTGAGCCAGGTTGGCCGAAACACTCAGCTGTTGACGCGCCTGGTCGCCAAGCCCGGACGTAGCCACGAACCCAGTCATTTTATTGCCGCAGCCAAGACGCGCCATGAACGGGTCAGCCTTAATGTCACATCGATTAAAACCATGCCGGCCCCTCATCCGGGTTATGTGCCAGGCGCGTTGCTGACGCTGCGCATCGGAATTTGATCACCGGCCAGCGCCCTGCATAGCTAATTAGCGGGCAAGGCGTATACTCGCGCCCCCTATTCCCCCAGCGCCTGCCGGATCATCATGACCACAAAACAACCGCCCGCCCAGTCACTCGAGCCCCAAGCGATTTCGCCGGAGGCAGCTACCAACGAGTCGACGCCTGAAGCGACTGGCGAACCCAACAGCAAGCCGGTTATTCCTGCCTTCAAATTCCCGTTCTCACCCGCCACATTTGCGCCGGGCAAGAACGACAATCAAGCGTGGCACGGCAAAGGTCATAAATCCGCCCACGAGAAGAAGATCGGCCCCGCCCCAAACGGCACCCGTCGCTCAATGGGCAAACGTTAAGGTTTGCATTCTCGGCCGCACCGCGCGCGGATTGCCTTCATCCAAGCGATGTTTGAGGTTTATCTCGGAGGATGGAATCCGCAACGCGATTTGCGTCGTGGCGGCGGGGCTGTGATGCACGGATTAGCTTTGGATTTTTTGGCGGTGCGAGGTTTTGCGTGGGTCTGTTGATCGGGCGATTGCATCGCCTTGACGGATTGCGATGCTGCGCACGCTATCCATCCTCCGGTATTTCGGTGTTCCGGATTTGGGTTCCTATTTGAATCTGGAGGATGGAATCCGCAACGCGGCTTCCGTCATGGCGGTGGGGCTGTGTTGCGCGGATTAGCTTTGGATTTTTGGCGGTGCGGGATTGTGCGTTAGTCTGTTGATTGGGCGATTGCATCGCCATGACGGATTGCGATGCTGCGCACGCTATCCATCCTCCGGTTTTTCGGTGTTTCGGTTCTGGTTTGAATGTGGAGGATGGAATCCGCGTCGCGGCTTCCATCATGACGGCGGGGCTGTGTTGCGCGGATTGGCTTTGGATTTTTGGTGGTGCGAGATTTTGCGTTGATCTGTTGATTGGGCGATTGCATCGCCTTGACGGATTGCGGTGCTGCGCACGCCATCCATCCTCCGGATTTTCGGTTTTGCGGTTGTCCGAATTTGGGTTCCGGTTTGAATCTGGAGGATGGAATCCGCATCGCGGCTTCCATCATGACGGCGGGGCTGTGTTGCGCGGATTGGCTCTGGGGTTTTGGCGGTGCGAAATTGTGCGTGGGTCTGTTGATTGGGCGATTGCTTCGCCTTGACGGATTGCGGTGCTGCGCACGCTATCCATCCTCCGGATTTTCGGTTTTCCGGATTTGGGCTCTGGGTTGAATGTGGAGGATGGAATCCGCAACGCGGCTTCCGTCATGGCTCGCCACCGGCTATACGGGGTCGGCATATTATCGGCCGGCGTTAAAATGTCGCTGCGCAACGCATCGGCGTTTGGTGGCTGACCGGCTTTGAGCTACGGTTTGCAGATGGACTTTAGTACTCTGAACGTCCGACCCTTGAACATCGAACAGGCGGCGATTTGCACACTCTTCGTATCCGCACTTTTTTGCACAAACTGGTTCGCCCGGTTACTGATCCGTACCGGCGTTATCGCAATGCGCGTTATATCCATGCGGGACGTATTTCGGTAGGGTTGCTGGTATCTATTCTCCTCACCACCGGCATCAGTGTGCCCCACGGTGAATGGGCTTCGGTGACCATGCTGGTGGTCATTGGCGGCTTGCAGCATCACGGCAATATTCGCCGTAAAGCCGCAGAACGTGCGGCAGGTACGCTGATCGGCGCCGGTTTGGGTTTGCTGTTGGCTATCCAGCACGACTACCTGCAGATGCCAGTGCTGACGTACACCTTGATGTCGTTATGCTGCGGCGTGTTTGCCTATCACGCCATCGACAAGGGCGGCTACATCGCCCTGCTCTCGGCCATCACCCTGTTTATCGTCGCCGGGCATGGCGATAATCCGCTGAGCATTGGCATTTGGCGCAGCCTGAATATTCTGATTGGTATCGTCCTGGCGCTGCTGTTCTCGTTTGCTTTGCCGCTCTACGCGTTTTATTCCTGGCGCTACAACCTGTCGGGCGCGCTGCGTGATTGCGCGGCCATTCATAGCCGGATTATTTCCGGCAAACCGGTAACGGGCGATGAGCATCAGGCGATTCTCAATCGCCTGAACAAGACCATGGTACAACTGCGTTCATTAATGCCATCGGCGGCCAAGGAAATGCACATATCCATGACCCGCATGGACGCGATTCAGCGCAGTTTGCGCATGTGCATCAGCACGCTGGAAATTCTCGCGCATACCCGGCCAAATGACGAACAAGGCTTGGCGTTATTGCAGTCCGCGCTGGGTGCAGAAAATCGCAGCATCAGACGCTTATTGGTGGGCATGGCGCGTGCACTGCGCATCGGCTCGGCGAACGCGATCAGCAAGCAACGCCATCCGCTGGAAAAACCGCTGCACTTTGAGGCCGACACCATTTCCAGCCTGGGTGGCTACATACTGCTGACGCATGAGTTGTCGGCAACACTTGAAGGCATGCGTGAACAACTCGCCGATACCGCGAAAAAGTGGAAGGCCCACTAATCGCAAACACTGCGCGGGAAAACCTCCCGCGCAATAAAAGCGATCAAACCTGCAATAAGCGGTCGCGCAATTTCTGTATCTCGTCGCGCATTTGCGCCGCAGCCTCGAACTCCAGATCGCGAGCCAACTGGTACATCTTCTCTTCCTGCTGACGAATCCGCTTGGCAATCTCGCTCGGCGAGCGCAGTTCGTTTTCGTAGCGCGCCTGCTCCTCTGCCGCTTTGGCCATGCCTTTGCGCTTATTGCTGCGTGAGCCCGGCACCACGGCGCCTTCCATGATGTCTTTGACGTCCTTGAACACGCCCTTGGGCACGATGCCGTTTGCCTTATTGAAGGCGATCTGTTTGTCGCGGCGGCGTTCGGTTTCGCCGATTGCGCGCTCCATGGAGCCAGTCATGCGGTCGGCATACAGAATCGCCCGGCCGTTGAGGTTCCGGGCGGCGCGGCCAATGGTCTGGATCAATGAACGCTCGGAACGCAGGAAGCCTTCCTTGTCGGCATCGAGAATCGCCACCAGCGAGACTTCCGGCATATCCAAGCCTTCA
>MDTG01236825.1_pt1 | contig 11673 bp, 11 predicted proteins | sample 811421 | NCBI WGS metagenome assembly MDTG01 (sample SAMN05326645, study PRJNA326480) | marine metagenome | isolation source: seawater | place: Pacific Ocean: South East | collected 2011
CAGTAAAATCTTATCAGTTCATTAGACATTTACCTCAAACTTGATCATATTATTCGCAACTGGAGAAAAGGTTTCATGGCGAAGAGTTACGACAGTATCCCTCCCCAATCCACGGGGCTTGAAGGAGATGATTTAAAGGCCATCTTACTCGATGACGATGATACCGTTCGCACTTTTTTCCACCTGATCCCGCATCCGGCAGACCTTAAAGAAGCTATTTTAACGGTCGAGTCAGAAGAATGGCCCCGGCTTATCGATCTTATTGAAGCCACCGAACGCCGTGCAGAGGTCATCTCATTATTAGATGAAGGTGACCGCGAAACACTTTTAAGGCTCATCTCACCCGATAAGCTCACCCCGCTCCTTCGCGAAATGGAGACCGATGACGCGGCCGATTGGATTGGTGATTTACCTACAAAAGAGCTTCAGGAAAAAGCATTACAGGGTCTGGAAGAAGAAGATCGTGAAGATGTTGCAGGCCTTCTGCTTTGGCCAGAAGACTCTGCTGGCGGTATCATGCAGGTGGAGCGCGCTCAGGTACATGAAGATATGACTCTCATTGAAACTGTGAGTAAAGTCCGAGAGCTAGTAGAGGATGATTTAGAAGTTCTTTCTATTTGGGTCGTAGATCGGAATGAGAAACTCGTAGGCGAAATTCCAATCGTGGATTTGCTTTTGCACAAAGGCTCCACTTTGGTCCGAGATATTTGCGAACCCGCTGTTACATCAGTGGGTCCATTAGAAGACCAGGAGACAGTGGCGCAGATCTTTCGTAAGTATGATTTGATTTCATTGCCAGTAGTAGACGAAAACAAAAAGCTCTTAGGTCGTATCGCCGTAGATGATGTTGTGGATGTCATCACCGATGAAGCTAACGAAGACGCCTTAAAAATGGCGGGCACAAGTGCAGAAGAACTTCTATACCGTTCAGAAGTTTTATCTGTTGCAAAGATCCGGCTACCATGGCTCGCTATCAATCTGATGGGGTCTTTGGTTTCAGCGTTCATGATCTATCTTTTTGAACCCGTTATTGAAAAAGCCATCGTTATCGCTGCTTTCGTTCCTGTCATCACCGCGATGTGCGGCAATGTTGGAACCCAAAGTGCCACCATCTTTTTACGGGGAATGGCTACTGGACGTTTAGATGTTTCAGACATCCCACAAATTTTTTCCCGAGAACTTAGAATTGGAGCGATCATGGGGATTGCCTGTGGCTTATTGGTAGGCGCTTTTGCGACGCTCTTTTTTCCCGTGGGAGACGCTATCAACTCAACCTACTTGGGTCTGATTGTAGCGCTATCTATGGTCGCAGCAATGACAGTATCAGCAGCACTCGGAGCCATTGCACCTGCAGGTATGAAACAAGTGGGTATTGATCCAGCAGTGGCTGCCGGTCCCTTTGTCACCACCGTGAATGATATCATTGGTATTTGTATTTATATGGGTACCGCCATTTACTTCCTGGACGCGTTAACGCATGGCTGAAGCAAACCCATCTCCCACCGTTACAATCTATACCGATGGCTCCTGTCTCGGTAACCCTGGACCAGGCGGCTGGGCGGCACTTTTATTTTTTGAGCGTAAAGACGAGAAACACGAACGCATGCTCAAAGGTGCTGAAAAAGAAACGACCAATAATCGAATGGAACTCATGGCCGCCCTTGAGGGACTTAAAGCTCTCAAACGCGAATGCCATGTGGAGCTCTTTACAGATAGCCAATACGTCAAAAAAGGCATCACAGAATGGATTCATAACTGGGTCAAAAACGATTGGAAGAACTCAAAAAAGAAGCCTGTGGCCAACGCGGACTTATGGCAGCAACTGCTAGACGCCACACAAAGACATCAAATCAACTGGCAATGGGTCAAAGCTCATGCAGGTCATCCGGAAAATGAACGTGTAGATGAGGCGGCACGTCATGAAGCGGAAAATTTGTCAGCAGGACGCCTGTAATGAAAGTCATCATCGGGGTTGGAGGAAGCGGGAGCCTTGCTGCATCATTTGTAAATGAAGCAATCGCTAAAATTAGAACATCAAAGGGGATTCAAATTTTAGGTGAAAGCCCGATTTATGAAAACCCTGCATCAGGGGGTATGACTCTTGCCCCTTTCGCCAATGCTGCGCTCCTCATTGAAAGCCAAAAGAACCTTGAAACCCTTTGGCAAACGCTTCATCACATCGAGCGCGAACAAGGTCGCATACGTCTTCTCAAAAACGGGCCTCGGACCCTTGATCTCGATATTCTTTGGGCAGAGCAAAAGCCCAATCAAAAATGGCTGCAAGTTCCTCATCCACGATTTTTAGAACGTGATTTTGCCCTTTTGCCAGCGTTGGATGCCTTCAAAAATGCGCAACTGCCCCCGCCTGCGCTTTGGGAAAATAGGGCCCGAAATTACCAAGCGCTCAGTCGACTTAAGCCTGTTCCCTAATAAGGCTTAAAAATTGAAGCTTTACACTTTATTTCAGCGAATTTTAAGTGCCTGTAAGAGAAAATAAAACATAAAAAAATAGCCGTTTTGGGAGCGTATGCCCCGTTGACCTTTTCTTAAAGATAGCGGAGTTTAGGGGGTACTTTACGTTTGAAGGAGAGAGATATGGCAGGCATCAACAAGATCATTTTAATTGGCAATATTGGACGCGATCCAGAGATTCGTTACAGTCAGGGCAGCAATACAGCAGTAGCGGACTTTAGTTTAGCAGTAACCGAAAAACGTAAAGACCGAGATGGCCGCTGGAGCGATCAGACTGAATGGTATAAAGTGATTAGCTTTGGCCGTACCGCCGAAAACTATGTTGCCAAATATCTAAAAAAAGGCCAACGCGCCTATGTAGAAGGTCGACTAGAGGTTGAGCGCTGGGTCAACCGAGATGGCAAAGACCAAGTCACGCTTAAAGTTGTAGCCAATGATATCCAAGGTCTTGGTGGTGGCTCAGATAACCGCGGTTACAATCAAAATGACAGTGGTGGTGGTTTTTCTCAAAGCAACAATACCCAGCAACCGGCGGCTCAAATGAGTTCTAACGATGACTACTTGGATGACGTTCCTTTCTAAATCTTCTTCTTTTCGGTGAGTTCATGCAAAACAAAGACGTTATCGTCATTCGGGACCCTATTCACGGAACGCTTTCTTTAAGCGCCAAAGAAATCCGTCTGGTAGATCAGCTCGCCTTTCAAAGACTTAGAAACATCAAACAGCTTGGCTTCGCAGATCAAGCTTTTCCTGGAGCTACCCACACCAGGTATTGTCACAGCTTAGGGGCACTACACGTTGCATCTAGGTTGTTCGACAGAATTTTTCGTGCGGGGGATTTACCAGGTCCAGTTCATTATCGATTTCGACAAGCGGTGCGGCTCGCGGTCTTGTTTCACGACGTAGGGCACGCCCCTCTATCCCATACCACGGAAATGCTACTCCCGTCCGTTAGGGATTTAAATCTGGGTGTTTTGACGAGTGATAATCCTGAACGACAGGCCACACATGAGGATTATACTTTAAAGATTATTCTCGATTCCGAACTCGGCACAGCCATTCAGAAGCTTTTTGCCGACGACGGCATTAATCCTCTTGACATCGTTGATTTAATCCATGGTAAACGACCAACCACAAGATATCGCTATGGCGGCATTGATTACGCGCCTGTACTCAGACAACTGGTCAGCTCTGAAGTGGATGCAGACCGCATGGACTACCTACAACGTGACAGCTTTTATTGCGGCGTCAATTATGGCAAATTTGATGCCGACTGGCTTATCGATAATGTGATGCCAGTTAAAAAAGAAGGTCGCGTCTATCTCGGCATCAACAGTCGAGCGATGTTTAGTTTTGAAGACTTTTTATTATCTCGTTACCATATGTTCGCGAGCGTTTATCTTCACTACACGCCAGTTATCTTCGAAAAGTTGCTCTCTCGTTATATTGAGGAGAGTGATGGCGAATTTGCGCTTCCCGCAGACGTAGAACAATATATCCAACTCGACGATGTCGATCTATGGCACGTCCTAAGAAACAGCAAAAATAAATGGGCCGAAAGAATTGTTGCACGCCGTCCTTACGCGCTCATTGATGAAACAGATTTATCATTGACTCAAGAAGACGACCAAAACGAAATTATAGGCGCCTTACAAGCGGCTGGTATTGATGCAATCAATACGCGTTCTCGCAGCCTACTTTCAAAATATTATGGGCAAGAAGATAATGTATCTCCAATCTTCGTCGTGACTGGTTCACAAAAAATAGTACCACTCGCTGAGTATACGCCGTTATACCATCGCTATAAAAAACCGGCAGTCATGGCACGTATTTACGTGGACCCCGAGCAAAAAGCACTCGCTAAAAAGATTGTCAAAGCTGTACATCAAAATCGAAACGACATTCCTAGCAGTAAGCTTTCTTCAAATGGTGTGTCAGTCAGCCAGGGTCACCCAAACGCCGCGCATCGTTCTTAAACGCGGCGCGTCCGCCTTCTCTGGGTAATCAATATCAATTGGTAAAGAACTAATCTTTTTTATCTTTCTTCCAGTTAGAGACACACGACTCTGCATTTCTTCGTGTAAGACATCTAAAGATAAAGAGCGATCATTCGTAGAAAATATAAAACTGCCATGAGGTGCCAAAGCATTCGTTAAATGGGTTGAGAAAAAATCTAAATGATCTTTGGTTGTCCAGCGCTTCCCACCGGGCGCAATAGAGGTTGCGGGTGGGTCACAAATAATAAGCTCATAGGCACTTCCTTTACGCGCAACCTTTTTTAGAAACTTAAAAGCATCCTCCACCAAAAACCTATGAGACCTGGGATTAATTCCATTAAGCGCCAGATTTAACGCTGACCAAGGCGCACATTTACGTGCTGCATCTAAATGATCAACTCGAGTAGCCCCGCCCACCGCTGCAACGACACCAAACGCACCGGCATGGGCAAAGCAATTAAGAACCCGTTTACCAGATGCTTCTTGTCGAACCCGCTGACGCACCAAACGCATATCAGCAAAAAGCCCCGTTCCCAAAGCATCAGGTTCGTTGAGTCGCAGCGCATAACGCAAACCAAACTCTTTACCCACAATAAGATGGGGCGTTAGGCCAAAATAAGAATCTAAGGTTTTTGCTTTTCCTTTTTTATCTCTCACGACAGCTAAGATACTTTTGGGGACTAACGATGTGGCTAATAATGTGTCACGCCATTCCAACCAACTGTGCGCCCAGCTTTCATCGTGCGCTTCTAACCTAAAATGACCGTTATAAACGTCGATATATAAACCAGGAAAACCGTCACCAGCGCCATGTATAAGTCGAAATATATCGGTGTGGCCACTCGAGATCAGTTTTTGTCTTGTCTCCAGCGCCCGTTGCAAATGCCGCCGATTGATCACTTTTGGCATTCAAGAGACCTAAGGGTTTTTCCGAGATCGAACCTGTTCCAATAATGATTCTAACACTGCGATTTTATGATCTGCAGTATCTTGCTCATTAACATGAAACTTAATTGGCTCTTGCTCTGAGCGAACCTCATCGGTAGCCCTTGATTCGGGAGCGACCACTACATCATCTTCTACATCTAATGAAGGCTCGTCTTCGTTCACATGCAACTCTTCAACGCTTTCTGTATCTGATTTACGAGAACGCACATCAACAACAGCGGCTGCGACATCTGTGGCCGCCTCCACCACAGCGGCTGCCAGGTCTTTCGCCGCTTGCGCAAAAGGATTGGAGCGTACGGCCTTAAAACTTAAACCTCGCTCAACAACATCGTCTCTTGAGACTTCAAGGACATGATACGCTTCATCAGCTGTCTCATCAATTGTCGCAGTGTCGGCCGGTATGCCAAGCGATTCATCGCCAGCTGGTGAAACACTATCTGAAGCAGGCTGAGTAACTTCATCAGTTGTAATATTGTCTTCTGCCGCTTGCGGTATCGTAGATTCGAAATCTGGCCCGGCCTGCCGGGTCATTTCTTGATAAGCCTCTACCCACAGTGTGTGTACCTCAACAAGCGTATCTTGCATCCCTTTATAAGCATCAGCGTAAGCTTTCACCGCCTCGCGCTGCTCACCCGCCTCTTCGTGTTGGTGCCCGGTTTCAATGAGCTTAACAATGGCCGTGATTTTGCTTACATCCATTAAGAATACCTACGCCTTTTTCTTAGAGACTTTCTTTTTAGTCACTTTTTTCTTCGTGACTTTCTTTTTAGTCGCCGGCTTTTTCTTTGTCGCTCTCTTCTTAGTCACCTTAGCAGAAGGTTCAGCTGCCTTCTTAGTAGTTTTCTTTTTAGCTGCTGTTTTTTTCGACTTCTTTTTCGCAGGCGCAGTTTCTTTTTCCTCATCACCTTGTGTCGGTTTGGCCTGTTGTTCTGTTTTCTCAGACTTTTCAGATGCTTCCAACTCACGCTCTTTCATTGCCTGAGCTTCCGCACGCTCTTTTTGGGCCTCAAGAAAAGCAGCCAGGGCCTCTTCTAAAAGATCGATATAGCTGGCTTCTTCTTCGGCAGGTAAAACTGCTAAACGAATACGATCATCGGGATATCGATTCACGATTTTATTCACCAAGAAATTAAGCGACAAAAGAGCTCCACTGCCTTTGTGAAAGATTGAGTTTTCCTCTTCTTCAATCACTTTAACAACCACATATGGAAACTGTTCGTTACCCACCAGCTTTGCTTCTACCTGGGTTGCAAGACCACCTAAACGCAGAATCTGGGCCATCGCTTCTTCAGCCATTTCTCGTTTTTCATCTGGATCGCTTTTAAGTTTGTATTCGAATCGCCCCTCAGCATCAAAATCGAAAAGACGCTTGGCCTTTTTCTCCCACAATTCAGCGCGTCTTTTATGTTCTTCCGCTGCAAGTTGAACTGCCATAGCCTCTTGAGCCTCTTCACGCTCTTTACGCTCTGCTTCTAATGCCTGCTGCACATAAAAAGGATTCCCTGAAACCAAAGGGTTGACGCCGCCCATGTAATAGCGTCCCATCCGCTCTAAAGGTGGACCTAACCTTCTACGTTTCTTACGCTTGCCGTCAATCTCGGCAAGAACGCCACTTAAATTGTGAGTTGGAGATGCTTCGATTCGGTTACCGTACTCATCTGCAATATTCGCTTCTTCAGCCTCCGGTGGCTTACGGTTACCAATATCATCAGGTGGCAACTTGAGTTCTGCTGCCTTCATGCGGTTCCCGATATCATCACCAGGCTGTAAACCATTTGGTTCTCCGGTGTGACGGTTGTTTCTATTACGTCTCCGTCCTCTTGATTTATTTTTTCGTCGGCGGCGTTGATGCACCATCTTTAGGCCCTTCTTTTAGGTATATTTTTTCTTAATATAAGCCTGCTGTATGATCGTTAGCAGATTGTTCGTAAGCATGTACAAAGAGAGCCCAGCGGGAAGACTCAACATAATAAAAGTTAAAAAGATAGGCATCCCCCACATAATGTATTTCATTTGAGGTTGATCTTCTGGCGCCGGCTGAAAAGCCGTCTGGATCGCCATCGTGCCGCCCATTAAAACTGGCAGTATATAAAGCGGATCGGGCAATGTAAGGTCTACTAACCAGCCAAAGAAAGGTTGCTGATACAGCTCCACCGAACCCCAAAGCGTACGGTAAAGCGCAATCCAAATCGGCATCTGGATAAACATCGGTAGGCATCCCGCCATCGGGTTGATACCCTTCTCTCGATATAGCTCCATTTGCTTTTGACCTTGTAATTGACGGTCATGCGCATATTTTTTCTGTAAGGCTTTGAGTTCCGGCGCAATAGTTTTCATTTGCTGCATGGACACATAAGATTTTTGAGTCAGTGGGAAAGTAATCAACTTCACGATCATCGTTAGTAAAATAATTGCTAATCCAAAGTTACCAATCAACCCGTAATTTTGCATCAACACCCAGAGCATGGGTCGTGCAATCACCCCAAACCAACCAAAATCAACGTTGTTCTCTAGGCCGTGTCCAAAGGCAAGTAACACATCTAATTCCTTTGGTCCGGCGTAAGCTGTTTGTGACCAACTTACTTTTTCACCCGGTCGAATTTTAAAAGCCGGATAACTTAAGGAAACTACAAATTCGGCAGGGTCACCACTGTCTGCAAGTTTGATGTGACAGCTCGCTTTATCCACAGGGTTAGGTATTAAAGCATGGAGAAAATACTGATCATCCATGGCAACGTGTTTTAATGGTGTAGTGATGTTTAAAGGGCCATCCTCCAAGTCTGATAATTCAACGCGATGGTGTTCTTCGTCAGTGCCATGGCAAGAAGCGCCCAAACTCGTTCCCATAGGAGACATCATGCCCGAGGATGGGTCTCCGGCCTTTTGCTTACCTGACATTTGTAAATCAAATTGAATCTCTCGTCCCGCATTGCCTTCATTCTCAATAGAAATGGTATGCTCATAAGAAAAATCTTTATCTGAAAACTTATAATGTCGACGAATTTTCACACCTTCATGGGTCATGCGTTCATAAATCAAACCGTCGGCATTTTTTGATACCAGCTCATAGGTATCCGTAGGTCTTAAGGCCACATCACCGCCACGGGAAGAAAGGCCCATGAGGTAAACTTTGTCCACTTCACCGTGAGTTAAATCTACCCATTCATTATTTTTCTTGCCGTCCGTTACCCCATCCTCAGTAGGCACCGCCTGATAACCCGTCAGCTCATAGGCTTTGATTTGAGCTCCATAGTTCGTTAATGAAATGTCGTAACCGACCTCAACTAACTCGGCATCTTTGCCCATCGCTTTCTTTAAAATAGTAGCCTTAACATGAGACAACGCCTCAACTTTCGCCGCGGGCGTACCTAAAGGTGCCGTCGCTTCTTGCGCCTCAGAGTTTTCAACTTGATTGCCTTTAGAAGCTTGGTGAACCTCTGAGCGCACAGCTGGTTCATCGGTCTTCGTTGGTGATGCTGTCGGCGCTTGAGGAGGAGGCGCATTTTGCGTAATCCACTCCACATATCCAAACCACATGAACATCATCATGGTCACAGCAAGAAAAAGTCTTTTTTTATCTGGGCCTTGGGGCTCTAGTCCCACAGGTTCAAATTGCATTACGAATCCTTATCACTCTTAACAGCAAGAAAACCCCAAAAATACCACGAAAGAAGGCAGGTGGCGCTGCAAGAAATGGGTCTACCAGAAGTGTTTTCAATAAAAAATACAGATTTATCAAGGCCCCTTGGACGATTTTTATAAAACCCTCTTTAATAGTTTAAAAATAAAGGTAGATTGACTGAGAAACTCTCTCAAAGGTGCCTGATATGTCAGAAAAAACCATTCCCGCTCCCTCCAAGCCCTCTAAAACTATGGAACGCTTTGAAAATCCACGCCCAGAGCGCCCCTATGAGATAGCCTTCGACTGTCCAGAATTCACATGTTTATGCCCACTTACGGGACAACCTGATTTCGCCAACATCGAGATCAAATACCAACCTGGTGAATATTGTGTCGAATTGAAAAGCTTGAAAATGTATCTGTGGTCTTATCGAGACGAAGGCGCATTCCATGAAGCTGTAACCAATCAAATTTGTGACGATCTCATCCACCTCATGGATCCAGAAAAAATTACCGTAACCGCTTCTTTTTGGGTACGCGGCGGGATCACTACGGTGGTTACCGTGTCCCATCACAAAGATGGAACGAGCCCAGTTACGCTGGTCAAAGCCGGTGAGCGACAAAAAACACAAGGTGCGCCACAATAAGCATTTAGTTTTTGAGTGAATCTAAAGTTGAAATGACTAGGTCATCCATTTCACCACTGGTGACAACTTCGAATACATTACTCGCTGTTTTCTTCCCCTTCAAGCGAACATTTCCTAAAGGTACGACTGGCACGGTATTTTTAACCAAGCGCGCAGTCGTTTCACCCAACACGATTTGACCTGCCCGAGAAAGTGACTCCAGCCTCGCGGCGATATTGACCGTGTCTCCCAGGGCCGTATATTCCATTCGCAGTGCCGAACCCACGGTACCTACAACAACATTCCCCGAATTGATGCCAATATGAATATCCATTCCCTCTAAATCTTCAATCTCTACATTTTCGGACACCATTTTTGCAAAAGCCTGACGCATTTGCAACGCACACTTTACGGCATTCTCAGCATCTGTGTCCGTCGGAAAGGGAGCACCAAAAATACTCATCACCGCATCCCCAATGTATTTATCAACCGTTCCACCATGAGCAAAAACGATCTCGGTCATACGAGCGAGATATGTATTTAAGAGTTTTCCAACCATTTCAGGAGAGTGGGTTTCACAATAACTGGTAAAACCGGACAAATCACAAAACATAACAGTTGCGGGCAAGGTTTCTAAAAAAAGCCCCGCCGTCGGTCCCACCGAAGCTTCTTCCTGCATTAAACGTCGCACAACATTAGGGGCATGAAATCGTTCCAAAGCACGTCGCTGACGCTCTTCATTAGCTACTTTTTCATGAAGTAAAGACCGCTCTAGTCCCATGGCAATAAGGTGTCCTAATGCACCGACGGCATCTCTTTCAGTATTTGTGAAAGGTAATTCTCGGGACAGGTAAAGGGCACCCACACTTTTTTTGTCTTTCACCAAAGGGACAACCAAAACTGCTTTTAGATCGAGATTCATCACACTCAAAGCCTCACTGAACCTTGAATCAGTGCCCGCATCTTCTGCGGTAACGGCGGCGCGTGACTCCATAGCACGATTTAAGACCGTTTTACTTATCTGCACTTTTTGATCTTGTCTTCGATTTTTCACCGCTCGAGGAACCAGTTCTCCGGTGTCCTCTTCTTTCACCAAAACCACAACAGCATTTGCCCTTAAAGCGGTAGCTAAAGAATCAGATAATTCTGCGAGGAATGCATCTAAAGATGTCGACACTTGAAGTGCTTCCATCAACTGAAAAATCAACTGTAATGAAACAGAATCAATTACGCGCAAGTCCGAGTCTTCTATGGGGTTCCCTGTTTCTGAAACGCCAGTCACAACTAAACCTGAAATATCAGTTTGATGTCGGCCGTGATGTAAACGATGTACGATAGGGTTATCTACGAGCAAAGCTTCCCGCATGCTTTCCTCGTCGAGCGCTTCACCATCGTCTTCTTGCCAAACCCAACCCGTAGAGTCGACAGGGTTGTCTTTTTTATCTTCTTTGCCTTGAGCGACTGCTCCATCAGGCACACTGCTGGGTGGTTCTGTGGGTATCTGACTCTTCATGCTCGCTATTGGCTGCGTACCCGTAAACTCTTCCCATGCATTTTCCTCACCAACATCTTCTGAATCGTGGAGCGACATCTCCATGTCTAGCGCTACGAATTCGACAAGCCCTCTCCATTCACCAACTTGGACTATTTCACCACCGTGCAACAACGTCTCTGCGACCCGAACGCCATTTACAAATGTTCCATTATGACTGCCCATATCGTTCAAATGAACACGGCCATCGGCGCGGTAATTCAAACGCACATGCCTGCGAGAAACTTTACGGCCTTCAAGCCGCACATCACATACAAGGTGTCTTCCTAAAAGAGCTGATTGCCCCTGACGTAAGGCAACGTACTGAGTGACCCCATCCACTCGTTCCATTCTCACTCGGAACACATGTTCATCTTTATGGCTCAATCTATCCCCTTGCGCAGAAACACTCTCTGAAGCTTAGGCAAACAGACACCTCATGCCAAATTTTGTGGCCTGCAAACTTAAGAATCAGCAG
>MDTG01328056.1_pt1 | contig 11673 bp, 5 predicted proteins | sample 811421 | NCBI WGS metagenome assembly MDTG01 (sample SAMN05326645, study PRJNA326480) | marine metagenome | isolation source: seawater | place: Pacific Ocean: South East | collected 2011
ATGGCGTGAACACAGGGTATGGTTCGTTAGCTCGGATTCGGATCCAGCCGGACCGAATTCAAGAATTATCGTGGAATCTAGTTCGTTCTCATACCGCGGGTGTGGGGCCAAGTTTGGCCACAGACGTTGTGCGCGCGATGATGCTGCTTCGTGCCAATGCGCTTGCGAAAGGAGCGTCAGGATGTCGGCCTATCCTGGTAGAGCGGCTGCTTGAGATGCTTGCGAAAAACGTCGTCCCGCGCGTACCGAGTCGGGGGTCTTGTGGCTCATCCGGTGATTTGGCTCCGCTCGCGCATCTCGCGTTGGTGTTGTTCGCGACACCGACCGAGTCTGGTATGGCTTGGGTGGATGATCAGGTCGTCGATGGGTTCGAGGCGATGACACGTGCAGGGATAACGCCGCTGGTGCCTGGACCAAAAGAAGGACTAGCGATGACCAACGGGGCGCAGTTGTGTACCGCGTTGGGCGCTCTTGGTTGCTTTGATGCGGATCGGCTGGTTCGGATGGCCGAGATCAGCGCCGCGATGAGCTGGGAAGCGTTGCTTGGTGTATCCCGTGCGTTGCATCCCGATGTGCATAGGTTGCGACCGTATCGAGGTGCGATCGCGTGCGCGGCGAACCTGCGGCGGTTGATGGAGGGGTCCGGCCTGGTCGATAGTTTGCCCGAGAAAGTCCAGGACGCGTATTCACTGCGCTGTACACCGCAAGTTCTTGGTGCCGTACGGGATGGTATCCGGTTTGCGAGTGAACAGATCGGTGTTGAGTTGAACGCCGCAACGGATAATCCGCTGATCCTGCTTGATGCAGAGGGTCCCAATAAGGCGTATTCAGCGGGTTTGTTTCACGGTGAACCGGTTGGGATGGCCTGTGACCATCTCAAGCTTGCGTTATGCGAGCTGGCTGCCCTGTCCGAACGCCGTGTATTTCGTCTTACCACTGGTTCATTATCGTCACGGATGCCGGCTTTTTTGGTTCATAATGAACGTCCCGGCGTTGGCATGATGGTGCCGCAGACGACAGCCGCCGCGCTTGTGAGCGAAAATCGTTCGATGGCCTATCCAGCGACGGCTGATTCGATCCCGACGTGTGAAGATCAAGAAGATCTTGTCGCGATGTCAACCTCTGCGGCTCGACGTGCTGCTGACGTGCTGGCCAACTCGCAGCGGGTAGTCGCCATTGAGTTTTTAGCCGCAGCGCACGCGCTATGGTGGCGACGCTCACAGGGCGGGGCTGGCCAATTGGGACAGGGCACGGAGCGAGCCTTGGCAGCGGTGGAGGTGGTTCTAGGAGGGCGTGGCGGATGTAGCCCGTCAGAGGACATAGAGGCGATTACCGAGGCCGTCCGACAGGGGTTCTTGCTGGCAGAGGTGGAAGCGGCTGTGGGTCCACTGGCAGGAGCGTTGAATGACTAAGCATCTGCTTGATGGACGTTCGTTGACCGTAGAGTGTCTCGAGGCCATTGCGTTGGGTGAGGGGGCGGAACTCCACGCCGATGCTCGTGTACAAATGGTGTCGCGCGCCCGTCAGTTTGACTCTCGGAATGCAAGTGAAATTTTGAGGCGCAAGTGGTCTTGGCTGGGCGCGGGGCAGGCACCTGCGGATGGTGAGGTCATGGTGCGCGCATTCATTGAGGGCCATTGCGGCGCAGTCGGAGACCCCCTCGAGCCGGTGGTCGTGCGCGCCATGATGGCAGCCCGTGTCAATATCTTAGCGACCGGGTACGCGGGAGTTCGGCCGGAAGTCGCCGATGTGTTGCTGGCGATGTTGAACGCCAATGTTGTGCCGGTGGTGCCATCACAGGGCTCCGTGGGGGCGGCCGCACCGTCCGCGCTAGCGCACGTGATGCGCGTAGCGTGCAGATACGGGGGACGAGCGTGGCGAGAGGGTGTGGAGTTGTCCGCTGATGAAGCCATGGCAGGTCTTCCGGTCATGCAGTTGGATGAACATGAGGCGTTGGCAAGTATTAATGGGGCTACCTTGACAACGGCTCTTGGAGCGCTGTGTTGTGCACGGGCGAGGCGTTTACTACAAACCTCTATTTCGACGTGTGCCCTATCATTCGACGTGTGCACTGCGGATCTTCACTGTCTGGATGCTGAAGCAATGGCGGCGCGTGGGCACCCCGGTGCCATCTATGTGGCGAAGCAGTTGCGGCGTTTATTGAAGGATTCAGAGCTCGTTACGTCAGGACGAAAGCCCGATCCGTTCTCGATTCGATGCGCGCCGATCGTGCTCGGATCTGCATGGGAGGCGTTGGCGCATGTTCGAGGAATTGTCGAACGTGAACTTAATGCGGCTGCGATCAATCCACTTGTTCTCGCTGACGGTCGGGTTGTTGAGGCGGGTAATTTTCATGGGGCACCTGTTGCGCTCGCGATGGATCACCTCAAGGTTGCCCTGACCCAAGTGGCGTCCATTTCAGAACGACGAACCTTCCGTATGACCTACGGGCAACTGTCTGGATTACCATCGTTTTTATTGAAAAGTACAGGCTTGAACAGCGGATTAATGTTGGCTCAGTACACGGCAGCCTCACTTGTGAGCGAATGCAAGGGGTGGGCTCACCCGGCCTCGGTGGATTCGATTCCCACCGTGCAACATCACGAAGACCACGCGTCCATGGGTGCAATTGCGGGTCGCGGCACACTCATTATTCTCGACCTACTGGCTGACGTACTGGCGATTGAGCTACTCTGCGGAGCGCAAGGACTGGATTTTCATTTGGCTGGTGAACGGGTTGGTGAAGACGGTGAACTGGTTTCAGTGGCCCCCCGAAGGCCGGGCGAGCGCGCTCGCGAAGTCTATCAAGATGTACGGTCACTGGTCCCGCGTTGGCAGGACGATCGAGTACTTCATCCTGATTTAGCTGCGCTTGGTGCAGCGGTACGACAGGGACTATTCTCCGAGCTTGAACAGGTCGACTAAGCAGGTGGATTGCGCGTCGTGAAGCGTAGCCAAGTAGGCTGTTACCGGCTCGTTGATAGCCTCGTCATTGGGCGCTGGTTGCGTGATGCCGTTGGTCTCGCAGGGTCTCGGTGCGACGACGAAGGTGGGGCTGGTTTGGGTTTGCCGTGAGGGATAACGCCCACTGTGCATAGGCGTCGTCTAGCGCATCGCTCTGAAGAAGGCGCTCACCGTCGAGTCGCGCCTGCTCTGCTGTTGCCTGGGCAATTTCGAGGACATCGTCATCATGATGATTCCATCGCAGCGCTTCACGGAGCAGCGCACGTTTTGTGGTTGGGTCTGTCGTTTGCGTTGAAAGTGTGGCGAAGCATCGAGCGAGTAGAATTTCACTTGTCGGTGTTATTCGGCGGCGCTCCTGGTGGTCCGGGGGATAATAATTGCGCGCCGTTTTCCAATAGCCAGTCGCAGCTTTGCAGTGGCCTTGTTGGATTTGGACGATCATCTGCTGCAGTTTTTTCGCAGCAACCTGGTCACGACGTTGGGGCGACACAACGCCGATCGCGTTGGGCCAGCGAGCTTCACCAACGGCGACGCGCGGTGCATCGCCGGTTGCTGGCTTTTGAGCACTAACCAGGGGAAGGACCATCTGTTGGTCATCGCTGATGACGAAAATACCGAGGTCGTATCGACCAAGCGGCATGTCCGGTGGAAGGGCGATGTGGTGCTGACTCATCGCGATCTCGGTTCGAGCCCATTGGCGGGGTGCGATCCAGTCGTACAGCGGTGGGGTCTCGTTGAGCACCATCGCGTCGTCGTTTGCGATGTACACATACGCACGGAAGTTATCGACCTTTGACCGACCGCGTCGCCAACCAAGTGTGATTCGAAGTTCATGACCCGGGGTGAGGGGTAACGACGGCGCATGCCAGCCGACAAGCTCCACGGATTCACCAAATCGCACGAATCGTTTGGTCGATCCAGGCCACTCTTGTTGAAAGACCAGATCCCGACGAATGAAATTGCCGACATGACGATTCCATACGTTGGGTGCGTACGGGGTCATTTCGAGATAATCGCGCCATTCAGAATGGGTTCGCATTTTTGTTTTTTTGCTCCATCCTCCGTGAACATGTGCAAATTCCGGTTGGATTTCTTGATACACATATTCGCGTATAAATGGACGTTCCCATTGATGATGCCCCATCGGCACATCCGTTAATCCTGCCAAATCAATGTAGTGGGCGTCTCCCCACCACAGATGAGCGCCCATATCCACTTCCAGTTGCGTAATATGGTCGAGATCCAGCTGTTGTCGGATGGTTTCAATGTATAAAACACGTCGCCGAACGTCGTACGGGCTGGTTTCTGGAAACCCAATTAGCGCACCCGTATGAAGAATGGCTGCAATGATGGGAGTCGCCGTGGCGAGTGTCATTGCGCTGTACCGAAGCCATCGCTGTCGCACGCGCACCAGTGCGTATAGACTGATGATGCTATCGGTAAGCAGCACCAGTAGTGGGACGATGAGGAACGACAGCCATCGAAAACCGGCCATCCAATCCCCACCTACATAAAGGGTGTAGCACAAGACGGCTGACACAAATGCCCACGCGAGAGTTCGGGGGCCGGCACCGACACGCGTGAGTCCGAGCATGGGTGTAACCGTAAGAACGCAGGCCCATAAGCCAATGCGTGGGGGTATGAGCCAGACCGGGTCATCCCAGGAAATATCCAGTACGCCCAGCAGTTGAGCAAGCCATCCGAGCCCTGGAATGGTGAGAAGATACGCGGCAGCGCACAGGGTTAACCCGAGGACTGGACGTTTACCGGTCAGGCCTGTTTGCCCGATTATGTAGAGTGGGATGAGAAATGCATGGGCGGTAGTGAATCCAAATCTACGAAGGTATTTCCATCCTTTTCTGTCCCATTCCCAAGGGGCAAAACGACTCTCGCCGAGTTTCGCGTAATACGTATTTGGCAGCTCCCATCCAAACGCGTTGTAGCGCCAAAGATGCCAGAGGAGTAGGGGCAGAACCGTCGAGATCACGAGCCAGCCCAGCCATCGACGACAACGGACGAAGCCATGGCGGTTAACCATCCACGTCGCACCTAGACCTAACCCGATGAGGACATAGGCCAACCCCTCTGGACGTGTGATGGCCAAACATGCCCAGCAAAGACCGGATGCTTTGAGACAATCCGGGTGCTTCATTTGGCGGATTACGCAAAGCGAACCTGCAGCGAGGAAAAGACTAAAAAAGCAGTTTTCGAGGCCTGATGCGTTCCACGCGACGAATTGAGGTGACACGGCCAGAAGCAGTGGAGTGAGACCAGCTAACCGGCTGGGGCGCTGCTGAAGCGCGAGTGTCCACATCGTAGCCATGGGTAGCGTTAGGACCCCACACACTGCGCCGAGGACCTTTGCGCTCGCGAACGGTGTTAATCCGAGCCATTGAAATGCGGCTAAGCTAAGCGTCCATGTGGGATTGGAAAATCCCTCGACGGGTTCTCCACCCGCAAACGCGACAAGACCCTCGCCAATCGCGATATTGCGAGCGAAGGCAAAGCTGATGGCGGCATCCTCGATGTACCACAGGGCGTACAGGTCAAAATGGATGAGATACAAAACCGCAGCCCAAACCGTCATCTGCCATAACTGACGCTCGGTGTCGGATAATGTGTCCCACGTTCGGGTTAACCAACTCATTGTGCGGGCTTAACAGGTCGCTCCATGGGAACGGGAGGGCGGGGGCCTTTCGGAGCCGTTGGGATGCCTACAGTTGGTTTGGGGGTATTGGATGGCTCTTTTTGACTGTTGGCTTCACGCTGCTCGCGGAGTTTGTTCATGCGTTCTTCCCGTTCAAGACGCAGACGCTCCCGTGATTCAGGGTCGAGGCCTAGACGAAAATCGCGCGTTTCTTCTGCATATCGACGAGCCCACGCTCGTTGAGGATCAACGGCGAGTGTGTCACTGAAGAATCGGTAGGCGGTCTCCCAATCTTGTTCGTCTTTCGCTTTGACACCACGTGCGAACAGGTCATCGGCGACCGGTTTGGCGGCGCGGAGATAGCCTGGTGCAGCAAAGTCCCACGTTCGCGCGCGTGTAAGAAATTCAACTTCGTCTTGGGGGTTTGAGAGCGCTTTTGACGCCCAGCATTCGGCAAGAGCTCTCCGGACATCCGGTCCGAACTCATCTTTCCACGCTTGATTTTTCGGCCGATGTTTTTTCGCCATGAACCAGAAGGATTCAGCGTCACGACAGCGTTCTCGTGAGGCGTTTTCGTATGCTTTTTCTCGGTCTTCTCGTGCAAGTTGGGCATTATCGTCGAGTGACACCACTTGAAATGCATTTGGGAACCGTACTTCGCCTTTCGCGACCCATGCGGGGTGCGTGTCTGTGCCGCCGACAATGGCCTTATCCCAACTGCCGGAGCCATCCTCGGGGTTGTGGGGTATGGCCGGAATGACCTCGCCTTCGGCGTTGAGAATGACGATACCCATTTGGTAGCGCCCCAACGGGAGTGCTTTCGTCAAGTCTCGGGCGTATTTGCCATGAAAGACCTTACGAGGACTCCATTGATCGGGATGGTGCCAGTCGTATCCAGGGGGGAGGTCCCAGGTTGCGGTATTGGTGCCATTGCTAAGGAACATGATCACGCGAAAACGTTCATCTGCGTTACGCTTTCGTGTCTGCATGCCGATCTCAAAGTAAAAAGAACGGGCTTTCGCGCTTTGGGCGGACGGTACGTAGGGGCCAAAGATTTCGATGCCGTCTTCAAACTTCGCAAATCGCTTGGTGGGATAGGGCCAACGGTCCTTCATGATGAGATCGCGGCGGATATGATTGCCGATATGAAGGTTGGTTTTGCCCGCTGGATAACCTGGTATTTCGAAGTAATCCCGTTTCCATTCTGGGTAGGTGGGAATACGTGAGCTGTTGGCCCACCCACCATGAACGTGCGCGAAGTGGGGCTTCATCTCGTTAAAAAAGTATTCCTTCATGAAGGGTTTATCGAATTTGTGATGTGCGACGGAAACATCAACCAGTCCCGCCATATCCATCATCCAAAACCCGGACCAATAGAGGTGAGCGCCCTGGTCGACGTCCCATACGACAGGCTGTTCTTCCATTTGAAGGCGTTTTTGCACATACTGCATGTACGTGACGCGGCGTTTAACCGAGTATGGACCCGTTTCCTTTCGTTCGATAAACCAGTCGGTATGTTGAATATTTGGCCATATGAAAAGCATCGTAAGCGCTGATGACATCAGCCATCCCGGTGTTGTCCACTGGGTGGAATTGCGCGCAAAGAGCTGCTGACAAAGGTTGGCGATTTCAACAATGCCGACCGCCATCAACACGCTGGCAGGTACCGATAGCATCGAGTACCATCGGTAGCCCTTCATCCAATCACCACCCGCCCAGACGGAGAAAAATACGGTTGCGCACCCGAGACTCCAACATAACGACCGCGCCTGCCAACCTTTACCGCCGAGGCCGAGGAGCGGTAGACCAATCGCCAGCGCAGCTAAGGTCAGTACGCGGAGCGTATCCCACCATTTGGGTGCTGGAAGTTTGGGCCACCACTCGTACGCGGCCAAGGTTTCGGTAGATGGGTAGAGCAGTATGAGGCCAACGATGAGGGTGACGGCCGTTGCGATCAAGGCTCGAGCGCCGCGCGAACGGATGATGGCAAAAAAGTAGATCGGCAAAAAGTAACCTTGCCAGACCTCATGACTCCAACGTTTTAAATATTTCCAACCACGCCAATTGTACTCCAGCAAGCGGTGCTGCTTGTCCTTGGCGTAATAGGTGTTTGGAAACTCCCACGCGAAATAATTGTATCGCCAAAATTGGTAGGCAATAAACGGAATGAAGAAGGTTCCGAGCCACTTCACAGAGGGGAGTAGTCCTCGCCCAGCGTGAAGGTTGAAGACCATGCACCAAAACCCGCCAATTGCGGCGTACATGATGCCGTCGGGCCGTGTCAGCGCGAGCAAGAAGAACCAGAATGCCGACCACGGCCATCGATAGGTCTGTGGCTCAACGAGTGCTCGCCACATCCCCATCACGAGGAAAAAATTGAACGCACTATTCTCAAGACCCGAGGCATTCCAAATCGCGAACTGCGGAAAGCTTGCCAAGAAAATTGGTGCGATAAGCGCTGCGTCCGCCTTATCGCGGGGAAGTGCGAGACGAGCGATGAAATACGTGATCGGAATGGTTGCGGCGCCGAAGATACCAGCGAGTACCTTCGACGAGCTAAAGCCATCAACGCCAAATGGGTACAGGAGGGCAATCATCGCCACCCACGTTGGGTTGGAGTAGCCCTCGATGCGCTCGCCGCCCGGAAATGGCACCAAGCCAAGTCCCTCGGCGAGATGGCGCGAGTAGGCGAAGCTGATTGCGGCGTCCTCGATATACCACCCGTCGAGGCCACCAACATTTTGGTGAATCACAACGCCGATCATGGCGCAGAGCACTACAACAACGTGAATGCCGACGCGCCAAGGTCCGTCCTTACGGTCGGTAGTGTTGGTTCCGAAGATGGATGTAAAGGGCATGCGTGTCTCTCAAGAGAAGCCGTTCATCTTTATTGCGGCGGCCTGCCCAAGACCACCCGCAACCACAACGTTGGGATTAGATTGTTTTCTTGACGGCCGCACTTTCTGCTGCCGCCTGTTTGGCACCCATCTGTTTTTTCATGGCTTCAAGCTGCGCTCGTGCAGACGCGTTTGCCGCTCGTGACTTGATGTCTTTCATCTTTGTTTCAAATGACTCGCCCTGTATTTCTGCTCCAACATCAGCCTCAGCCTGGAGCTTCGAGATGTGCTCCCGCACGTTGTCCAGCGCTTTGACATCTGCTTCGGTTGAGAGGCCGTCAAGGCTTTCCTGAATGTGAATCCGCGCTTCAGCATTAGCTCTTTTTGCGAGCATTTGCTCCTTTTCGCGTTTTAGTTTCTCGATCTCAGTTTGGAAGCTAAGGAGACCGCTTTTCGCTTCTTCGGCTTGTGCAGAGACCTTGTCGAGCTCGAGCTTGATGGAGTCAATCTGCGAGGTCAGATCGTCTTTTTGTTGAATTAAGTACAGTGCGAGTTCGTCGTCGCCATCTTCAATCGCGATGGGGAGCTGCGACATGCAGGTTTTGAGGTCACCCTCTTTTTCTTCGAGCTCTGCAGACAGCTTATTTCGTAAGTACACGATTCCCGAGACGGCCTTTTTGAGTTCTCGATGCTTCTTTACGCGCTCGTTGATCGCCGCCTCGTAGACTGCTTCTGGATTGCGAGACTCGACGTCCGAGATCCATAGGCTCAAGAAACCACTCCATAGGTTTGAAAGCCGGTCGAAAAAACCCATTATTCTATCTCCGATTAGTTCCTCAACTACCTACAATCTCCGCCATTCTAACGCAAGGAAAAACTGGGTGATGCTGTCTCTCGTCAGGCGGTGTGGGTGAAGAGAACCGTTAACATATGTATAAAAAGAAGGGTTATTTGCGACTAGTTGCCAATTGAATGGAAGCAGACGTAAACCGTACATCCGAATCAAGAACCGGCATGAATTGGGTGTTGGCGTAACAGGTATCGGGCTTTTGTGAAGCGAATCCACCGAGACGATTGTGTCGGACGTGTTGTTTTGGCAGCGTGGGTCGTGAGCGGTTAGTTGGGGGGTTGTTCATCGTATTTGGATGCACGAACCACGGTATCGCTTCGGATTAAGGGACTGTATGAAGACTGTATTTTTAACGTTAGCGTTGCTGGGTTGGACACCTCATTCGTACGCGGCTGGCCCACATGAGTTGCAGACGCTTGCGTTCGGTGAGCACGATGAACGGGGCAACTTTCCTCGGCCCGGTTTGCTACCGGAGGTCACGGAGGGGCCTCGGGACAAGGTGTATGGGTACTTGGCGTATTGGGACAATGATCTCAACAGCGTACCTTGGGACGACATCAGCGGAATCGCATTGTTCAATGCTGAAGTCGATTCCAAAGGGGTGTTGACGAATACGTCTCGATGGGACCTTGCAGAGGAAGCCGTCGCGATTGCAGCGCCGTACGGGGTGCGTGTTCACCTGTGTGTGACGAACTTTAGTCCGTCGAGTATTGAGAGCCTGCTAAGTAGCGCGTCGGCGCGCGCAACGCTGATTGAGAGCCTGAAAAACTGGGTCGACTTGACCGGGGTGGATGGTATCAACATTGATTTTGAGGGGCTGCCGTACAGCGTCAAATCCGAAATGGTGACGTTCACCAAGGACTTAGAGGCCGCTGTTGGCGATGTCGTTTTGGCCACCCCTGCGGTTGATTGGGATGGTTCATGGGATTTTGATCAGCTTAATTTATATGCTGATATGTTTATTATGGCGTACGACTATCATTGGAGTGGTAGCGCTGAAGCGGGACCCGTTGATCCGTTGTATGGGGGCGGTCCGTGGGGAACGCGCGCAATTGATTGGACAATTGCCGATTACTTGACCTGGGGTGCCGATCCTGATCGACTGATTCTAGGGCTCCCGTTGTATGGGAAACGATGGGACGTTGATGCCAATACCATTCCCGCGGCCGCGACGAGTACCGGGACAAGTGTATTGTATGCCGAATGCCAAGATGAGGCGCTCCAATATGGGGTGAACTGGGAACCGAGTAGCGAGACACCGTATTGGTATGATGGGAGTGGGCAGGGCTGGTACTCCAACGTAGATAGTTTGCAATTACGGATTCAGTATGCACTGGATGAAGGTCTCGTGGGTGTCGGCTTTTGGGCGCTCAACTACGACGATGCCGATGCCGAGTTGTGGCGAATGATTCGGTCCGAAACCACGGACGAGACTGACTCGACGGATTCTGGAGACTCGGGAGATACCGGATCCGGAACGACACGTGCAGAGGCTGGACTGCCGTTGCTTGCCTATGTCGGAGATACGGTCACACTGAATGGGACGGCATCGGCTGCGGCGAATGGAGGGGAGCTGGGGTACAGCTGGGTTCAAGTACTGGGGCCGGCGGTCACCCTGGCGAATGACTCTACGAGTCAACCCTCGCTTACGGTCGGCGATACAGGCACACATTCGTTCGCGTTGACGGTGACGGATGACGACGGGGTCTTGGCAATGGATACGGCGTATGTGGTCGTAATCGATCCGAACGCTGGGCGACGCTATGCGCCGGGGTGTGGATGCCAATCGCTTCGTCCAGTGTCGGGGTGGGCCTTGCTGGCCCTTGTCGGCTTGGTTGCGGGGCGACGACGAGCCAGACCCCTCACGACGTCTTAGAGGCGTGCCTGCCAGGCGCGTGACCGTCTGCTGGAGTGGCGCAGTCGCTTGTAGAGGTTGCCACGAAAAAGCATCACTGCGTGCACAAACACGAACATCAATACGAATGACACGGCTCCCGGAATGCCGGGACCACCAATCGTGATGGCAAGTACGCCCGCGCGGATGAATTCGAACCACGGTCCAAATAACATGAGGGCGCTCAGCATCCATTCGCCGGTTATCCCTCCGCGAAAGGTATATGTCCATCCCGCGAGTAGGCCAAAGGGGAGAATGTGCGCCGCGATCCATTCAGGCCAGTTTTCCTGCATGAACTTCACACAGCGACCCAGTAAATCGACGCCTTGTGTCCGGTCGAGGTAAATCATCTCTGGCGCCGGGTTGAACAGCAAGGTGGCGACCGGAATGAGAGCGAATAACAGCGTAGGGGTTCCCATGAGAAGGAGGCGTACCAGAAAGAAAATGAACAAAACGGAGATGACCTCCCACAGGTACACTC
>MDTG01336591.1_pt1 | contig 11673 bp, 14 predicted proteins | sample 811421 | NCBI WGS metagenome assembly MDTG01 (sample SAMN05326645, study PRJNA326480) | marine metagenome | isolation source: seawater | place: Pacific Ocean: South East | collected 2011
GTATCTGGTTGGATTATTTTTCTGCTAAATTGACATAAGCTCTTTCTTTGAGCCATTCTAACGACTATTGTATCTGACATAATAATAATGTATAAATTATTTTTATGTCATATTATTTTTTATAGTGTTTACTTTTTTTTGTTTTTCTTTGTAAATTTCTCCTTTTTCTTTTTGTAGTTTTCTTCTTATATTTCTTTTTATCTTTTGTCCTTCTTTTTCTAATTCCTTCCGCTCTTCTTTTTTTTGTATTTCTGGATTGACTATTTATACTACTATCCAGGCTTCTTTTTTTATTCTTAGATTCAAGATCTTTTCCAGTTTCTTCTAAAAACATATAAACTAGAGTATTAGATATATTACTTAAATCATTATTACTAAATTTAGCTCCCAAATATATTTTCAAAAATCTATATACAACCCTATAGTATTTTTCTAAATTAATATCCCCATCCTTGCCAAATACTCCTGTAAATGCTGCTTCCTCAAACCGCATCAATATCTCTTGTAAAAAATCTATACCATATTCTTTACTATACTGTATAAAATTTTTGACTATAGATATTAATATTGCAAAATTAGGTTTTTCAGCAGTGTATGGTGTTTTGTTATATCCTATTTTTTCATTTAATTGTACAAGTTTAAACACTAAAGTATTCCAATTTTCACTAAACATTAAATCTTCATTTTTTGCATAGTCTAATATTTTTTTTGTAAATACCTCTGCTGTATCCCATTTATTTTCCGTTTTGAAATTTTTTTTATATTCACCATAGCTATCTATTATATCTTTATGTACATCCATTATATTTATGAAAATAAATAAAAAATAAAAAATTGAAAAATGTTTATACACAAATTTAGATATTACAAAAGACTAACTATGTCAGCTTCTATTGAAGTGGATATCTGCGAGAATGTTGATATCGAGAATCAGAATTCTTCTTATCACAAATACCTTGATGTATCTGAAAAGAATACTATCAAGACTATGAAATTTTATCTTAAAAATGGCACACAGCAAGTATGTCTACTTGTTCAGATGGACCCTGAATTGATTGCTTCATTGGATAGTAAGTATCACTTTGTCGATGATATTAAACATGAATGGAATTGTAATGTTTGTAAAAATCGTCTTCACTATTTGAGAACATTAATAGATGCAAATGGAGAACCTCTATTTTGTAATATTACAGATAACAATCGTTCTAGATTACAGAGAGATATCAATAAAAAATGTCGTTCTCTAATCGATGTATATAATAGTAATTTTGATTTCAGATGGCGATTTCATATTGTCTACAATGGACAAATTTATAGTCCAACAGAAGGAACAGAAGCAGATACAGGTATAGCATTTCGTCACTACAGCTATAAGACTGATTATGTAAGCGATAATATCTCGCGTTTTGATAGGAAATGGTTACCAAAAGCACTTGACAAATATTGTCCTCTACTAAACAATTTACTGTTAAAAGTTGGAAAAATTGATGATATCCTTGTTTCATGTACGGAACTAAAAAAACTACTATTAAAGTCTCGATATGGCAAAACACAAGTTTCAGCAATCAATTGGTTTATTGATATTTTAATACTATGGAATCCTTATGGTGGTGAATGGAAGAAAATCCACTTTGCAAAACGTATTGAGATAATTGCAAAAACAATTTGTCGTTCGCCTTATTGCGAAGGCGATAGTGAAAGTGCTCATATTGGATTCTTCCATACTATTAATGGATACATTCTTGATATTCTAGAAAATGGTAAATCACCTGAATCGGTTGTAAAGATGATCGAAGAACGAAATGACCCTAGTGTTTATCGTCGTAAGATAGCTGATCCTAGTGAGGGCAATATTCGAGCCGCCGAAAAGTTATGTGAAAATCTAGTTAATACAATTGAGACAATTGAACAGTTAGAAAGTCATCCTGGATGCGTAAAGGTAAATAAAAGTGTTAATTCTATTACTTCTAGTAGTTCTAGTGGAACAATGGCTAGCGCATTTGCAGAAATGCGAAAGGATAATATGAAAAATAAGTTTGGCGGTTTTGCTGATAGAATGAATATCGGAAAACCGAGTACAGCAAAGACCCTTACTGAAATTATTAGAGATATCGGAGATGGAATTATTAATAAGATTGAAATTGAAACCTGTGGTTTGTCAGTAATGTATACAGCACATACAACATTAGATGAAAGTGATATATCGGTTAATACCGGACATCTATGGTGTTATTTAAATGGTAATATGTCTAGGTTTTCGACCAAAGAAGAAGTAACTCATATTTATAATTTTAAATCGGGACGTTTTAATAATATTATCTTTGTTCTAAAAAATGCTAAAGAGTCACTAAACAGATATCCGATTAAGGGTAATTGTATCTTTCCTGAGTTTTTAGCTCCAAAGCATCGTGGTTGCGAACGCGCAGTAGAAAAGCTATGTAGGATGACAAATATTAGGATTCCTGATAGTTCTGAAATTAGTCTAGGTATGGGTAGTTCTGTTGGTTATAACGATAATAGTTTAGTTGTTCCAGTAACACTCCATATTACATCAGGAAATGGTAATCATAAACACACAGCAAAGATAACATGCATTTAAGTAAACATGATTGAATTAATTATATTTATCAAAATTATCATTAATTAATAACAATTATTTAAAATTATTTAATTTAGGTATTTAGATTTTCTTTTGGGCATATATTCCGCATAAGTTTCGGCATTTTTAGTTATTGTAGGTTTGATTGATGTAGCAGAAGGATAAATTTTGGGGTTCGCCGTATTTGTAGTTAAACCATCGCGTCTAGCTATATATTCTGCATATGTTTCAGTTTTTTTAACAGTATCAGATTTAACTGTCTGAACAGAAGGCGCTATATGTTCTTTTACTTTACTTGAACTTAAACTATCATGATTTGTGGTATATTTTGGGTAAGGTTCAGTATTTATAACATAATTAGCTTTAATTTCGCGAGAATTTAAACCGTCTCGTCTAGCTATATATTCTGAATATGTTTCTGTTTTTTTTACATTATCTGAATTTGAATTAACAGTCGGTACAGAATCAGCTTTAACTGTCGGAACATAAGATATTTTTTGTTCTGTTGGTAGTTGTGTATTTAAACCATTGCGTTTAGCCATGTATTCTGCAAAAGTTTCGGCTTTAAAAATCGCAGTTTGTTTACCCTTGGGATCATTTGGATCATATGATGTAGGAAGAGGATCTCTAGTAGATTCACCTCCACCAAATCCTTTTCCTGCTTGCATAATCATATGATTAATATTTGATTTATAATATTTAAAGTTTGGAATAAACGCTGATACCATTGAAAAAATAAAAGTTATAAATATAATACGATACATTATAGTAAATATTAATGTTTATCTTTAAATTTATTATAATTATATTTTATTATTAAATATAATTAGTTACTGCTTATATGAGTTGTAAATTTTTATTTAAATAACTTAAAGAGAAAAATAAGCATTTAAATTATAATATGAAGTACTCTATACTATTTTACTTACTACTAGGATTCATTAATTTAATTTTAATATAAAATTATATTTAATGCATCATTAATTTTATATCAGCAATTGCTTTGCCGGGATTCAAATGTTTTGGGCATGTTTTTGAACAATTCATAATTGTTTTACATCTGTAAACTTTAAATGCATCGTCTAAAAAATCTAATCTCTCTTTAGTATTTGTATCTCTGGAATCTGCTAACCATCTATACGATTGAAGTAAAACCGCAGGTCCTAGATATTTATCTTGATTCCACCAATATGATGGACAAGAAGTAGAACAACAAGCGCATAAAATGCACTCATATAGACCATCTAATTTTTTTCTATCTTCTTTTGATTGATAATTTTCACTTTTTAATTTATTTTCATTTATTAAATATGGTTTAATACTTTTATGTTGTTCATAAAAATTACTCATATCAGGAACTAAATCTTTTAATACATACATATGTGGCAAGGGATATATTTTTACTACGTCAGTATCTGGTATTTTACAGAGACATGCTAATGTGTTCGTTCCATTAATATTCATTGAACAAGAACCACATATACCTTCTCTGCAAGAACGTCTAAAAGTAAGCGTAGGGTCAATTTCATTTTTTATTTTAATTAACACATCTAACATCATAGGTCCACATTTTGTTAAATCAATTTTATATTCTTGCATTCTAGGTTTTAATTTTGTATCGGGATTCCAGCGATAAATTGAAAATCTTTTTAACATATGGTATAAATTTATATATATTATTTTTTTATTATCAATTTTAATTATTTATTATTTATTTTTTGTCATTGAATACATATAAGATGAAACTATAGCTATAACCGCTCCAATTACTCCATTTTGATTTAATGGAGTTTTAAAGAAAATTATACAAGTTAATAATATAATTATTCTTTTTAAAGAATTAGCAACAGAATGTGATACTGGATTTAAATTTTTTAAGACTTTCATTGCTGCTTCATTATAGAAATAAAAATATAATCCTGTTTTAATTGATGAAATAAATATTATTGGAGTAGGATTAGTATTTTCCATAATGATTATTGGTATTTTCTTACCTTCAAAAATTATCATAATGGGAATAGAAAATAAAAAAGAAAAAATTGTTAAAATAGCAAATAAATTTTCAGGATTAATATTTTCTTTTGTTAATGCTACTCTTGAACATACATTGCGAGCTGCAAATGCAATATTTGATACCATTGAACCCCAAAAACTTATCCATGTAAAAGTTAAACTTGATATAGATGCAAGAGATACACCTAGTACTAGTGATATTAATGATATAAATGCTGATAAATTAATAGTACTACCTAATATTATCCAATTTAAACCACAAGTAAATACAGGTTCAGCCGCTTTTACAATTTGAGTAAATGATACAGCCCCTCCAGAAACAGCAATAACAGCACTTATATGACCAATTGAATGAAAAAAAGAAAGTGGTAAATATTTTATTAATTTTTGTTTATTAATATTAGGTTTTTTTCGTAATTTTAATAGCCATAATATATTTATAAATATAGTTCCTGTACCAAGAGATAAAAAAGATTGAAAATATGGTAAATTGAGTAAATTTAAACGAATTTTATTTTCTATACTATATAAAGTAGAAAATGTATACCAAATACCTATATAGAATATTGTTTTAAATTTATTTAATGTTGATTTTGATGTTAAAATTTTACATTCTTCATTTTTACAAATAGCTAAACATTCTTCATTAGAATTAATATCACAAGGAACGTATTTAACTTTAGAATTTAATAAATTTTTATTTATATTATAAGATAATGTAGGTTGTAATTTATTTATATAATATGGTTCATTGGATTTAATAGATTGACCAGCATATGATAATATGAATGAATTACATATTGGAATAAGTAATAAATTTATTATTGTAAATTTCATAAATATATTTTATTATAAAATATATTTAAATTTTAATCATTTAAATATATTTTATTATTCAATTTTTTCAAAATCTATTTAAATTAAAAAATACTATGTCCAGTAACTAATTCGGAACCAATAATATGTGCACAAGTTAACATTGCAAGGCGTCCATGGCTTAATTCATTATTATAAAGAGTTTCTGATACATTATCTGAATCATAAGAGAAAAGATTTCCCGGCTGATAAGAATCTTTTAATGTAAATGGTTTTCCATTTTCAACAAAAGGATTTACCCAACCATTTGACATGCGAACACATTCATAAACGAGCATACTTAACCAAAATGGCGACTGCATCATACTATCTAAATTAGAAAGATAATCAATTGACATAGTTCCAGGTTTAGTTAATTCAATAAAAGGCATAGCAACAGAACCCAACATTGCTACTCGTCCATGTTGAAGTTCCGCTTCGCGCCAATATTTAACACGTTCTTCTTTATAGTTGCTTTCACTATTAATTTTAAGCGGATCAAAATAATTTAAAGGTGGAATATCTCCTGTATATTTAAATGTAGTAGTTAAAGGTTTGGTTGATGGTAAAAAAGAAGACGTTAACATACTAGATAAGACTAATACACTCATTGTATAATAATATAATTTATATTATTGTTTTAAATTATTTTAAAAAATATTTAATTATCTTTAAAATTAAAACTTGTTCCACAACCGCATTTTGTATCTATATTTGGATTAACAAAATCAAATCTTGAACCCATTATATCTTCTATATAATCTATCCGTGTACCTATTAACCACATAAAACTTTGATTGCAAAGATAAAGATTATGATTATGATAATCTAAAGGAAAAATTTCATCTAATGGATTCGGTTTTTTATCTTCTTGTAAAATTTTAAATTTATAAGAAAATCCATTACATCCTCCTCCCTTTAAATATAATAATGCGGCTTTACTATTATCTTTCTTTATTAAATCTAATAAGATATTTTTTGCTCGGTTTGTAATAGTAATCATATTAATATAATAAACTACTATTTTTTAATAATTATTAGTAAAATAATATAATAATTTATCTAGAATAGAATTATATAAAATGTTTCAGGCTATATCAAGAAATATAAAACATAATCAGAGATATTTCTCTACTTTTACTACAAATTTAAAAAAATCAATTAGTCTACGAGAGTCTAATGGAATCTATCCTGAAATATTAAAATATAATGAAGTTGAAGAATTAATTAGAGAATTAAAAAATCCCAGCGAAGGTGAAGAAGTATTTTTGTACTATCAATTTAAAAATAGAATATTACCAGGCGTAGATGATACCAGCAAACTAAAAGCCAATTTTTTATTAGATATAGTAGAAGAGAGTTCATATTCTCCTATTATTGATAAAATTGATGCGGTTCAAATATTAGGAACTATGCAAGGAGGTTACTCTATTGAATCGTTAGTTAAAATTCTAAATACCGATCTTGGGAAGTTTGCGGCAGAAGAATTAAAGAATAATATATTAATTTTTGATTACTTCTATAATATTGAAAATTTATACAAACAGGGTAACCCATATGCTAAAGAAATATTAGAATCTTGGGCAAATGCCGATTGGTTTAAAAATAAAGAAGCTGTTCCTGAAAAAATTACTCTTACATGTTTTAAAGTTAATGGAGAAATAAATACAGACGATTTGTCACCTGCGCAAGATGCATGGTCAAGGCCTGATATACCTTTACATGCAAATGTAATGTTAAAAAATCCAAGAGAAGGAATTCAGCCAAATATACCGCATGAAGTTGGTCCGATTGAAACTATTGAATGGTTAAAGCAGAAAAAAAATCCTATAGCATTTGTTGGGGATGTCGTTGGAACAGGGTCTAGTAGAAAAAGTGCAACAAACAGTATTTTATGGCACTTTGGAAAAGATATACCTTTTGTGCCAAATAAAAAATATGGAGGATTTTGTATTGGTGGAAAGATAGCACCAATATTCTATAATACAATGGAAGATAGTGGGGCTCTTGCAATAGAAATGCCCGTTGAAAATTTAAACATGGGTCAGATAATTGATATATACCCATACAAAGGCATTACAAAGGATCATTATACTGGGGAAGAAATATGTAAATGGTCATTGAAAAGTCCGGTTATTTTAGATAGTGTAAGGGCTGGTGGCAGAATTAATCTAATTATTGGAAAAAGCTTAACACAAAAAGCTCAGCAAACATTAAGTTATTCAAATGATGATATTTTTATAAAAAACATTAACCTTGATACCAGCAATAGTAATACTGGGTATACACTTGCGCAAAAAATGGTAGGTAAAGCATGCGGGGTAGAGGGTATTAAACCAGGTACATATTGTGAGCCAATTATTACAAGTGTTGGTTCCCAAGATACTACAGGTCCGATGACTAGAGATGAATTAAAAGATCTAGCATGTTTAGGATTTTCATCTGATTTAGTTATGCAATCATTTTGTCATACAGCAGCCTATCCCAAACCAGTTGACGTTATAACACATAACACTTTACCTGAATTTATTAATAATCGTGGAGGTATTTCATTAAGACCTGGCGATGGAATTATTCATAGTTGGTTAAATAGAATGCTTTTACCTGATACAGTGGGAACCGGAGGCGACTCGCATACGCGATTTCCAATTGGAATATCTTTTCCAGCAGGTTCGGGTTTAGTAGCTTTTGCTGCAGCAACAGGTGTTATGCCATTAGATATGCCAGAATCTGTTTTAGTACGGTTCTCTGGTAATATGCAACCAGGTATTACATTAAGAGATATTGTGCATAGTATACCTTACTTTGCTAAGAAACGAGGGCTGTTAACATTAGATAAAAAGGGCAAAAAGAATATATTTAGTGGCAATATTTTAGAAATAGAAGGTTTACCATATTTAACATGCGAACAAGCATTTGAACTATCTGATGCAAGTGCTGAAAGGTCTGCTGCAGGTTGCACTATTAAATTGAATAAAGAACCTATAATAGAGTATCTGGAGTCTAATATAGCGCTTTTAAATTGGATGGTACGAGAAGGCTATAATGATAAAAAAACTATAGAGCGAAGAATTAAGAAAATGGAAGATTGGATAGACAATCCTATTTTACTAGAAGCCGATCAAAATGCAGAATATAAAGAAATTATAGAAATAAATTTAGATGAAATAAAAGAACCTATTTTATGTGCGCCTAATGATCCAGATGATGCTGTATTATTAAGTGAAGTGTCTGGAGAAGTAGTAGATGAAGTTTTCATTGGGAGTTGCATGACAAATATTGGCCATTTTAGAGCGGCCGGAAAATTATTGGAAAGTTATTATGAAAATAATAAAGACGATGGATTGAAGACTAAATTATGGATGGCACCACCTACAAGAATGGACGAAAAAAAATTACAAGATGAAGGATTTTATGAAATCTATAAAAATGTTGGTGTTAGAACAGAAATGCCAGGTTGTTCATTATGTATGGGCAATCAAGCAAGAGTAGAGGATAGGGCAACAGTATTATCTACTTCCACTAGAAATTTCCCGAATAGATTAGGAAGAGGAGCAAATGTCTATTTAGCATCAGCAGAACTATCTGCAATTACAGCAGTGGAAGGAACAATTCCCACTATAGATACATACAGAGAATATTTTACATCTATTGAGAATAATAAAAGCGAAATATTTAATTATATGAATTTTGATAAATTAAAACAATATAATTAATATTAATATATTATTATATAATATAATAATGAGAGCACTTAAATATTCAGTATATGCAGCTTTAATAGGAGTAGTTTTAAATGTAGTATTATCTTATATATTATCTCCTTTTGCAACAAAAGAAGAAATAAAACCACCCAATGGTGCAGCTAATCTTTCATTCAAAGAACAAATTATGCATATGTTAGTACATCATAAACAAGTTATGATTACTAGTTCATTAATTGTTGCTTTACTTGTTGGATTGTCAACATTTTTTGCACTAAAATTAATGTAATTAAATATAATGCAAATATATTTAAAAATTATTTTAATATACATTTTATACTATAAAATGTACCGTATCATTCCACTAAGAGTATTGCGTCGGACAACTGGAGTAATGTTTGATGAAATGGTACCCTCTGATATTCCAAAAATACATGGAATAGACAGAGTTATACATGGACCAAATTCTATATCGCCTGGCCCAGTTGAAGAATCTGTGATACCTGTAAAAAGACCATGGTATATGCATCCAGGACAAGATGATAATTTACTTGTACTTCAGGGTACAAGATATATTGATATTTTTTGTCCAAAAAATATGACAAAAGCTAGTTTTATTGTTTCGCCTGACAGGGTATATAAAAATGATAAATTATATTTTGATGGTCCTGCAATGGTAGTTTGGCCCGCTGGAATTTTTCATCGTATTATTAGCGGCGAAGAAGGAAGTATTAGTGTTAATTTTGCAACTCGAACTGATAAATTCGATTTAAAAGATAATTTTAATATCTATAATCTCTGTACTACAACAGGAGACTATCAATTATTAAGAGATGGTTCAGAAGACCAACCTGATTTTGCATATAAATATCCAAGCGAAGAGATAAGAACACTATTTAAAGATAATTAAAAAAATAATTAAAAATAAAATTGTAATTATTACAATGTATTTATACGCATTTCTATTTATAATTTTATTACTTTACTTATCAAATTTTAATATTCTAAAATTTGATGCTATTGGATTTAATTTAAAAAATATAAAAGATTTTGATTAGATAAATTATGATTTACAATCTTCATGATGAATTTTTGTATATCCTCGTTTTAAAAATAGAACTAGAGATAATGACAGAGAAGGTTTAACATAAATAAGAAATTTTAAATTAATAAAAAAATTATAAGAACTTTTAAACGACAATTGTGTATATATAATTGAACTATTTATCATATTGTAAAATAAGGATTTGTTGTCGGGATTTTGTATATATTTATTCAGAATATTCATATTATTTATATAAGTATAAAATTTTATACTTAATTAATAAACATTATATTTATATTTCCAAATATTAACATGCTCGTCAATGTAAACCGTTTTATTGAAACAACTTAATGTATCGTCGATTGTTGACATATAATCTATTAAATATGGTTCTCCGCTAAGCATAATTTCTTTTGGTTTATAATTACTAGCTATATCTACAATAATAACTTCGCGCTTTGCAATTTTTAGAGCATTTTCGATAATTCTATTATGTGCATATAAAGGCATTTCATGAAAAGCAAACATGCGAGAAACTATATCAAATTCTTGTTTTGGTTTAAAATTTTCAGCATTGCCTAGATAAAATCGTTTATTTGTATTTTGTTCTTTATTAATTCTTCTTGCTACTTTTAACATTTCAGGACTAGTATCAATTCCAATATTATTATTCATAGTAGAAACACCTACACCACAACAAAGATCCAAAATTTTATCATTTTTATATTCTTTCATAATCTCTTTTCTGATATTTATTCCATTATAACGCAATCTATCTATAATTTTTGTAGATAATAGAGCGCCTTCTGCATGAATTTGACCGGGAAATCCAAGATGACCTAAATTATGAATGCGTCTATCATAATAATATGGTCGCTTAATATTAAAACTTAAACTTAAACTTGAAATAATAAGACTAATCATTCAAATCTATAATAATTTTTATGATAAAAAAAAATAATTTATATCAATTTTTAAATTTAATTTTTTTGAGTTTTTCTTTTTTTAAATGTTCTACCTCCTACCCTATCTGATACATATATTTTAGGAGGAGTTCTTTTTCTAGATTTGGATTTGGGTTTTCTTGATTCTACACGTTTACGTAAATTTTCTTCAAATAATAAACCTTCTATCATTTTTTCATGTAATATTAAAAAATATTAAAAAATATTAAAAAATATTATAAATTATATTATATGCCATTTTATGTATATTTTATTCAATCTACTAACGGGTCAACTTATATTGGAGCTACTGTTGATTTAGATAAGCGTATTAGACAACATAATAAAGAAATAAAAGGTGGTGCTACAGCTACTTCTATAAAAGTTGAAGCCGGTCAAGTCTGGTCATATGTTTGTTATGTTGAAAATTTTCCTTCTTGGAATGAAGCATTAAAATTTGAATGGAGATGGAAGCAGATATCAAGAATATTACAAAAAAATAATCCAAAACTA
>MDTG01024646.1_pt1 | contig 11672 bp, 10 predicted proteins | sample 811421 | NCBI WGS metagenome assembly MDTG01 (sample SAMN05326645, study PRJNA326480) | marine metagenome | isolation source: seawater | place: Pacific Ocean: South East | collected 2011
CTCTTTTTCTTTCAAAAACTCTTTTTTATATTCTGGGAAATTTGCTAGAGAAATAGAAGATTGATTACCTAATTTACTCCATATTTCTTCAGCTATATGAGGAGCATAAGGAGAAATTAAAACGGTGAAATCCGAAATAATTTGCCTACTATTACATTTCTGATCCGACAATTCATTAATACAAATCATCAGAGTACTTACCACTGTATTAAATGAATATCTAGCAATATCTTCATCTACTTTTTTAATTGTTTTATGTAGTGTTTTTAAATTTTCTTTAGAAGGAATTGAATCTATAACTGTAAATTTGTTTTTAGAATCATGCACAAGTCTCCAAAATTTTTTTAAAAAATTGTGAACCCCATTTATTCCCTTAGTATCCCAAGGTTTAAATTGCTCTAATGGACCTAAAAACATTTCATAAAGCCTTAATGTGTCTGAACCAAATTTTTCAATTAATTGATCAGGTGTTTGAACATTATATTTAGACTTAGACATTTTTTCTATTTCATAACCACAAATATATTGTCCTGTACCATTAAGTATAAACTCTGCATCTTTATAATCATCTCTCCATTTCTTAAACTCTTCAATGTCTAAAACATCATGATCTACAATATTTATATCTACAGGAATACTACTAGTTTCATAATCTTTATATTTTTCACTCGTAACAAAAGTGTTTGTGTCTTTTATTCTGTATACAAAATTTGATCTTCCTAAAATCATTCCTTGATTAATCAATTTTTTAAATGGTTCATCAAATGAAATAAATCCTTTGTCATACAAAAATTTAGTCCAAAACCTAGAATACAATAAATGTCCAACAGCATGTTCTGCTCCACCAATATATAAATCAACCTGTCCCCAATAATCTGATTTTTCTTTTGAACAAAATTCATTATTATTATTAGCGTCCATATATCTTAAAAAGTACCATGAACTACCAGCCCATCCTGGCATTACATTATACTCCATCCTATCCCCTTTAAATATGTTCCATGCTTTTTTGTTTGCTCTAGCAAGAGGGGGTTCCCCGTCAGACGTTGGCAAATACTTGTCAACTTCTGGCAATTCTACATGCTCTAAATCATCTAAAATATATGGAGTTTCTTCTTTATAATAAACTGGAAATGGCTCCCCCCAATATCTCTGACGGCTAAAAATAGCATCTCGCAACCTATAATTTATTTTTCTTTCTCCAATATTTAATTCTTCGATTTTTTGTATCGCTAAATCAATTGCATCAGACACATATAATCCGTTTAAAAAACCCGAATTAACTATTTCTATGTCTTTATCTTCACAGGCACTCTTACTCACATCTATATCTTTAAATATATTTATAATATTAATATTAAAATGATTCGCAAAATCCCAATCTCTTTGATCTCCACAAGGGACAGCCATTACTGCTCCTGTTCCATAACCTGCTAACACATAATCAGAAATCCAAATTTCAATTTTTTGATGATTGAAAGGATGTATTGCGTATTTACCGGTAAATACGCCCGTTATCTTTTTCTCTGTTTGTCTTTCTCTTTCTGATTTTAGTTTTGTCTGATTGATATATTTTTCTACTTGAGCTTTTTGGTTGTTTAAAACTATCGAATTAACCAGCTCGTGTTCTGGGGCAAGAACTATAAAACTCACTCCAAATAAAGTGTCAGGACGAGTAGTAAAAACTTCTATCTTCTCATTTGAATTATCTAGATTAAAACGAACAGATGCCCCTCTTGATTTTCCTATCCAATTCTTTTGGATTTCTTTTATAGAATCAGACCATTCAATATCATTTAACCCTTCTAATAATCTTTCAGAATATGCTGTTATTCTTAGCGACCATTGTTTCATTAATTTTTGTTCAACAGCAAATCCCCCTCTTTCAGAAAACCCATCTTTAACTTCATCATTTGCTAAAACGGTCCCTAATCCCTCACACCAATTAACCCATGAATTAGATAAATATGCTAATCTATAATTCTGTAGTATGGATTCTTTTTCTTTTTTAGAAAAACCTTTCCATTTATCAGCAGAAAAGATTGGAGTAGAATCATCGCATGCAGACTTCACGTCAAGATTTCCATTTCTTTCAAACTCTTCAATTAACTCTGTTATTGGAAGTGCTTTATCATCTATATTACAGTAATATGAATTAAATAATTGTTTGAAAATCCATTGTGTCCATTTATAATAATTAGGATCTGATGTTTTTAACTCCCTATCCCAGTCATAAGAAAATCCTAATTGATTTAATTGGTCTTTATACCTTTTTATATTATTCTTCGTTGCTTTTTCTGGATGAATTCCTGTTTCAATAGCATACTGTTCTGTAGGTAATCCAAAAGAATCATATCCCATTGGATGGAGAACATTGTATCCTTTTAGTCTTTTATATCTAGCAAAAACATCTGAAGCTATATATCCTAACGGATGTCCCACATGTAATCCCGCTCCTGAAGGATAAGGAAACATATCTAAAACATAAAATTTTGGAGCACTTGGGTCTTCAACAACATGATATGTTTTGTTCTCCTCCCAAAACGCCTGCCATTTTTGTTCAATTTTTCTAAAATCGTAATACATTATTACAAATTAAATATTTATGCAAAGTTATATTAATAAGATTAATACTAAAATGGATTTTTATATTTTAGCAGTATAAATAATATGAAACAAAAAAATAAAAAAATATTTAACACAAATATTATTTCTTCTAATTTGTCAATAATTATAAGTTTATCTTTGGTTTTATTTATAATAGGCTCATTAGCATTAATTTTAATAAATGCTCAAAAGGTGTCTAATTATGTGAAAGAAAATATTGGCTTTACGATTATGATTAATAAAGAAATTAATGAAGTAGAAATAATGCGATTTCAAAAAGAATTGGATGCAAAAGAATTTTCAAAGCACACAAAGTTTATTTCAAAAGAAGAAGCAACTAAAAATTTAAGCAAAGAGCTTGGTGAGGATTTCGTAACATTTCTTGGTTATAGCCCTTTACTAGCTTCAATTGATGTAAAATTAAATGCTAGTTATGCAAACTCAGATAGCCTAATTATAATTAAAGAAGAATTAGTAAAAAACAACAATGTGTTTGAAATTTATTATCAAAAAGATTTAGTAGATAAAATCAATAATAATGTTAAAAAATTAGCTACTTTTCTGATTACATTTTTTCTGCTATTATTTATTATCTCCTTTGTTCTAATTAATAATACGATTCGTCTTTCTGTATATTCAAAACGTTTCATGATTAGAACTATGAGATTAGTTGGGGCAACAAATTCTTTTATTCAGAAACCATTTATTATAAAAGGTTTATATCAAGGTTTGTATAGTGCTATCTTTGCTGTATTTATGTTGATTGGATCTATGCAGCTTATTCAGAAAGAAACCGCTAATATTCTTAATATTAATGATTTAAAAATCATTGGTTTAGTATTTTTGCTAATATTTTTCTTTGGCTTAGTAATAGGATTGATTTCTACATTATTTGCGGTGAAAAAATATATTAAATTAACTGAAAACGAATTATATAAATAAACTAAAACTATGGACTTTGTATTTAAAAAACACAATTTTATATTATTATTTGTCGGACTATCATTTATCATAAGTGGGTTGATCCTAATGATAGGAGGAGGGTCGGAAGACCCACAAATATTCTCAAACGAAATTTTTAATTTTCAACGATTAACATTAGCTCCTATATTAATAGCAACAGGTTTTATTATTGAGATTTTTGCTATAATGTATACAGCCAATAGTGAAGAGCCTAAGAAATAAATATATTTTTATATGGATATATTAAGCGCAATAATACTTGGAATTATTCAGGGGTTAACCGAATTTCTTCCTGTTAGTAGCAGTGGACATATAGAAATTACTAAAAAATTGTTAGGGGGTAGTTTTATTGGAAAAAACAGCTTGTTAATGACCATTGTTTTGCATTTTGGGACAGCTCTTTCTACGATAGTGATTTTTAAAAAAGACATAAAAAAGATACTCCTTGGTCTTGTCGAGTTTAAAAATAATGAACAATTTAAATTTTCAATGAAAATAATTATTTCTATGTTTCCTGCTGGATTAATAGGTTTTTTATTTAGTAGAGAAATAGAAACTTTATTCTCTGGCAACATGAAATTAGTAGGAAGTATGTTATTTGTCACAGGTATTCTATTGCTCCTAGCAGATCGAGCAAAAAATTCAAATAAAAATGTTACTAAAAAATCTGCATTCATTATAGGAGTTGCTCAAGCCATCGCAATCTTACCAGGCATATCAAGATCTGGGGCTACAATTTCAACATCTGTAATTTTAGGTGTTGATAAAGAAAAGTCGGCTAGATTTTCTTTTCTAATGGTTGTTCCTTTAATTATTGGGAAAATATTAAGCGATCTAATAAATATTGAAAGTCAAAACTACGAAATTTCAGTTTTTGTTTTATTTGTTGGTTTTATAACTGCATTTATTACAGGGATTTTTGCGTGTAAATGGATGATTAATCTTGTGAAAAATAGCAACTTAAAATATTTTTCTTTTTATTGTTTTATAATGAGTAGTGTAGTGCTATTATGTCTATAATAAAGATTAAATCTATATATTCACTAGAAGAAATTCAAAAAGGTCAAGTCTTTCTTTTTGATAAGCCAAAAGGGTGGACTTCTTTTGATTTAGTTAAAAAATTTAAAAATATTCTTAAAAAAACTTATGATATAAAAAAAATTAAAGTAGGGCATGCCGGAACACTAGACCCTCTAGCAACTGGATTGTTAATAATCTGTGTTGGAAAAGCAACTAAAAAAATAAGTGATATTCAAAAACAAAAAAAGATATACTCAGGAGAAATAACGATAGGAAGCAGCACTCCTTCCTATGATCTAGAAACTAATGTTAATTTTTCTTTTCCTTTCTCTCATATTAAAAAAGAAGATATAAAAAAAGTGGCAAAAAGATTTCTTGGAGAGATTGATCAAGTTCCCCCTATATTTTCTGCAATCAAACAAAATGGAGAAAGACTTTACAAAAAAGCTAGAAGAGGAGAGATGGTAGAAATAAAAACTAGAAAAGTTTTTATAGATAGCTTTGTTTTGAAAGAGATTAACCTACCAAAAATAAGCTTTGAAATAAAATGTAGTAAGGGGACCTATATTCGTTCAATTGCAAATGATTTTGGTGTAAAATTAAATAATGCTGGACATCTTTCTCGTCTTTGTAGATTGCAGATAGGTAATTATAAACTTGATGATGCTATAAGATTATCTTCTATAAACATTTAATCGTAATTTTTCTTGACATCTGGCTTCGTATACAGTATATTTGACAGCTAAAAATTAATTCTAATATAGAGAAATAAATATATGAAATACAAACTTTCGATGTTTAATTTTGATTTGCCTCAAAATCGTATTCCTAAAAAACCAGCTGAAAATCGTGAGGATGCTAAACTAATGGTTTTACATAAAAAAACCGGTGAAATTGAACACAAAAAAATGTCTGATTTTGGTGGTTATTTTGAAGAAGGCGATGTGATTACTATTAATGAAACGAAAGTTTTCCCGGCTCGCTTATATGCTAATAAAGAGAAAACAGGAGCAAAAATAGAGGTTTTTCTACTAAGAGAATTAAATAAAAAAAATAGATTATGGGATGTATTGGTTGATCCAGCAAGAAAAATACGTATTGGAAATAAATTATTCTTTGGAGAAAATGATGAGTTAATAGCCGAAGTAATTGATAATACAACTTCTAGAGGAAGAACTTTAAGATTTCTTTTCGATGGAAATCATGAGGAGTTTAAAGCAACTCTAACTATGCTCGGAGAAACCCCATTACCTAAGCATATAGACAGGTCCCCTACAATTCAAGATACTGAAAGGTTTCAAACAATTTATGCTAAAAATGAAGGGGCAATTCACGCTCCTACAGCTGGCATGCACTTTAGTAAAATTTTGATGAAGAAGATGGAAATTAAAGGAGTAAACTTTGCTCCTCTTACTTTACATGTAGGATTAGGGACGTTTAGTGATATTATGGTGGAAGATTTGTCTAAACATAAGATGGAGTCTGAAGAAATAATAATTCCTGAAACAACAGCAAAAACTATTAATCTTGCTAAAAGAAATAATAGAAAAATTTGTGCAGTAGGAACAACTGTAATGAGAACATTGGAAAGCTCCGTATCAACTAAAAAAGAAGTAATTCCATTTGAAGGATGGACAAATATCTTTTTATTTCCTCCACATAATTTCCAAATTGCAGACTGTATGTTAACTAATTTTCATCTACCAAAATCATCATTAATGATGCAAGCTGCTGCTTTTTCTGGCCTAGACTTATTAAAAAAAGCGTACAAATTAGGTGTTAAGAAAAAATATAATTTCCATACGTATGGAGATGCTATGCTAATTTTATAAATTATGCAAAAAATAGCTTTAATCGTTGCTGGTGGGAAAGGTATTCGCATGCAAAATAAGACACCAAAACAGTTTTTAGCGGTAAAAGATTTACCTATATTAATGCGCACAATAAAAAAATTCAAATCCTTTGATAGAGTTATTATAGTAATTGCTGAAGAACATATTATTTATTGGAAAAAATTATGTAAAAAATTTAAATTTTCAAATCCACACAATATAGTTTCAGGAGGAAAAAACAGGTTTGAATCTGTCAAAAATGGGCTTGAAAATATAAACGAAGATGGTATTGTTGCAATACATGACGGAGTTAGGCCTCTTATATCTGAAAATTTGATTGAAAAACTAATAGATACACTAAAAAAAGAAACAAATGATAAAGGTGTTATTCCTTTAGTTAAAATAAATGATTCCATTCGGAAATTGGAAGAACATAAACATGTCCAAACTGAAAGAAAAAATATTTATAAAGTGCAAACTCCACAATGTTTTTTTATAAACAGTATTAAGTCGGCATATAATCAAGATTTTATCTCTAAATTTACAGATGATGCTAATGTTTTTGAAAATAATGGCGAAAAAATCATCAGTGTTATTGGTGAGGAAATCAATATAAAAATAACAACAAAAGAAGACTTGAATATGTTTGAAAAACTATTATAACAAAGGAGTTACCTTAGTCTTATTTGTTATTTTAAATTCCAATAAATTCTGAATTAAATTAACTCCCGGCTTATTTTCTTCTTGAAAAGAACCTAAATGATTAAACCCAAGGGCTGAAGCGCCATTTAAAGAGGCTATTTTTAAAAGGTTTTCCAGAGAGAAATTTGTGTTTTCTTGAATAATTAAAAGCTCTTCTAATATTGAAAGTGAATTGTTAGATGCTAAGCTATCTGTTCCTAAACATAATTTATCAATATTAAAAATTGAATAATCTGGCAATGATGATTCTATATATAGGTTTGCCTTAGGGCAAGTGCAATAATAATTGTTTGTAATATCTTTTTTAGATGAAAAAGTATTGTGCACAAAAATTAATTTCTTTTTTTTAAATTCTTTAAAAATTTGCAAACTTGATTTTTTAGAGTTCCATATTTTTTCTTCTGCTGACATCTTATTTAACCAATCATATAATCTGCCTTTTTTTGCTAAAAAAAGTTCTAATTCTGTTTTGGATTCTTGATTATGAATACATATTACATCATCATTATTGTCGGAATTGTCTAATATCATTAACATTAAATCTGGAATAACACTATAGCCAGAATGAGGAACTATTGTGGCTTTTAAGTTATTAGACCTAAAATCCTTTCTTAGCATTAATAACTGCTTTAATTTTGAGTTAATATTGCTGCTTTTTATCGCAAAACCTTCTATAAAATTATAATACTGCAATTTATGCTTTTTCTTTTGTGAAATTGTATCTGCTGTGTTACAAATATCTCCAACAGCTACAATTCCATTTTTCATCATTTGTCTCTCAGCATACTCTATAAATCTTTTTTTTTTAATTTTGGGGTTATGTCTTTTTTTATTAATATTATTTATAAAATTCACTAGTCCACTTGATTTTTCTATTTCTCTATGAAGATGACTTAACTCTAAATGACAATGTGTATTAATAAAACCTGGACATATTATTCCATTAAAAATTTCTAATCTATTTGCAGGTATTTTGTCTCTTGAATTATATAATGATATAACCCTTCCTTTATTATCAACTTGCAAGACCCCCTCTTTAATAGGTTCTTTGTGTAATGGGTATAAATAATCTGCAGTTAAAAATCGCATAATACAAAAGTAATATATCTTTGTAAAAAATGAAAGATAAAAAAGATATACGAACTCTAACCAATGAAGAGTTAGAAGATTTTATAAAAAAAAATAATCTTCCCAAATTTCGTGCAAAACAAATTTGGGATTGGTTATGGAAAAAACATGTCCAATCATTTAAAGAAATGAGTTCCCTACCAAAAGAGCTTAGATCTTTACTTGAAAAAAAATATTGGATAAATAAAATAAAAATTCATACAGCAGAAAAAAGTTTTGATAATACTATAAAGTATGGCTTCATGCTTCATGATCAACATTTAATTGAAGGGGTATTAATTCCTTCAAAAAAAAGATTAACTGCATGTATTTCTTCTCAGGTTGGGTGTAGTCTTTCTTGTAAGTTCTGCGCGACAGGAAAATTAAAACTAAAAAGAAACCTAACAGAATCGGAAATATATGATCAAGTAGTCGTGTTAAATCAAGAAGCTTTAGCTTATTTTGGTAAACCAATTACTAATATTGTATTTATGGGGATGGGGGAGCCTCTCTTAAATTACAAATCATTATTAACTAGTATTAATTATATTACTACTAATAAAGGGCTAAGCATGTCTCCTAAAAGAATAACTGTTTCTACTGTTGGTGTTGCTAAAATTATTAAAAAATTAGGTGATGAAAACGTAAAGTTTAATCTTGCTATTTCATTGCATTCAACAAATGACAAGAAAAGAAGTGAGTTAATGGATATTAATGAAAAAATTAATCTAAAAGAATTAAAAGAGTCTGTAAACTATTTTTATGATAAAACAAAAAGTAGAGTAACATACGAATATATTTTACTAAAAAATATTAATGACAGTCTTGAAGACGCAAAAATGCTTGCTGATTTTTCTTCAGATATTCCTTGTAAAATTAATCTTATTGAATACAATCCTGTCGATGAAATCAATTATGAAAAATCATCAAATAAAACAACAGAATTATTTATAAATTTTCTTGAAAAAAGAAAAATTATTGTGAATCTTAGGAAAAGTAAAGGAAAAGATATTAATGCGGCATGTGGTCAGCTTGCAAATCGATTTAATTAAATGTAGTATAATTCTTTTTTTAAAGCGTTAATATTAATTTTCTCGCTAGGCTTTGTATCTTCGCATTTATACCATATATAATTGTGAATATTCTGAAAAAAATAACGAACCCAATTAAAAAAGAAATGAATTCTTTTGAAAAAGAATTTCGCGATTCTTTAAAAAGCAATGTTGGTCTAGTTGATAAAATAATGCATTATATAATTAAAAGAAAAGGCAAACAGATTAGACCTATTTTTGTTTTTCTTTCAGCAAAACTATTTGGAGAAATAAAAGAAAAAACCTATACCGCAGCATCTATGATTGAATTACTTCATACTGCCACGCTAATTCATGATGATGTTATAGATGAATCTTACCTTAGAAGAGGAGTGTTTTCTATCAATGCTCTTTGGAAAAATAAAATTGCGGTTCTTGTTGGGGACTTCCTACTAAGTAGAGGGCTGCTTTTATCTGTAAAAAATCATGAGTTTGATTTACTAAAAATCATGTCTTCTACAGTTGAGAAAATGAGTGAAGGTGAGTTATTGCAAATGGAAAAATCAAGAAAAATTAATATAAATGAAGAAGTTTATTTTGAAATTATTAAAAAAAAAACAGCAAGTCTTATAGCGGCATGCTGTGCAAGTGGAGCTAATTCTGTAAATCAAAATCAAAAGATTGTTGAGCAGATGAGATTATTTGGAGAAAATGCTGGTATAGCTTTTCAAATTAAAGATGATTTATTTGATTATGAAAAAAAAATGATGACAGGTAAGCCTGTTGGGCTTGATATCAAAGAAAAAAAAATAACCTTACCTTTAATACACACACTCAACAATGTGGATGTTAAAAATAAACGTAAAATAATTAATATTATTAAAAATAATTCTGAAGAAGAAGAAAAAGTAAAAGAAGTAATCTTTTTAGTAAATAAATATGGAGGAGTTGAATATGCTAAAAAAATGATGAAAAAATATCATGATAAAGCTTTAACAATACTACAAGTATTTAATGATAATGAGGCTAAAAAATCACTTGTTATGTTGCTAGATTTTATAATAAATAGAAAAAAATGATTAACCAAGAAACAACTGATAAAATATTTGAAACAGCAAAAATTGAAGAGGTTGTTGGAGATTTTGTGAATTTAAAAAAGAAAGGGGTGAATTATATTGGAAATTGTCCTTTTCATAATGAAAAGACACCTTCTTTCACCGTCTCTCCAATAAAGGGAATATTTAAATGTTTTGGTTGTGGTAAAGGAGGAAATGCTATTAAATTCATTATGGAAATTGAGCACTATAGCTACCCTGAAGCATTAAAATTTATTGCGAAAAAATATCACATTGAGGTTGTTGAACAAGAATTAACCGAAGAACAAAAAGTTAAAAAAAACAAAAAAGAACAACTTTATATGGTAGCAGAATTTGCAAAAAATTATTTCAAAAGCAACCTATATGAAACAGAAGAAGGAAGAAATATTGGTTTTAGTTATTTTAAAGAAAGGGGTTTTAGCGACGACATTATAAAAAATTTGAATTAGGTTATAATAATAAAGAAAATGATGGGTTTACAAAAAATGCGATGGAAGAAGGATTTGATCAAAACTTGTTAATTGATTCTGGGGTTAGTCTATTGAATGAAAAAAATCAAAAATTTATAGATAGATTTAGGGAGCGTGTAATTTTTCCTATACATAGCTTTTCTGGAAGAATATTAGGCTTTGGGGCTAGAACATTTAATCCAAAAGCAAAAGCAAAATATTTAAATTCTCCTGAATCAATTATTTACTATAAAAGTAAAATATTATACGGTCTATTTCAATCAAAAAACGAAATAAGTAAAAAAGATAATTGTTTTATTGTCGAGGGGTATACCGATGTGATTTCTATGCATCAATGTGGGGTAAAAAATGTTGTTTCTGCTTCAGGAACAGCCTTAGGTATTGAGCAATTACGTCTTATCTCCAGAATAACCAATAATATTACATTGTTATTTGATGGGGATGAAGCTGGAATTAAGGCTACTTTCAGAACTATTGATCTAGCACTAAAACAATCATTAGATGTTTGTATTGTTATATTTCCTAAAAAAGAAGACCCAGACTCATATTCAAAAAAGCATTCTAATATCGAATTTCAAAATTTCCTAGAAAATAACCGCTTAAATTTTATTGATTATAAAATTAGGATATCAAAATTAGATTCGCAACAAGATCCAAGGAAAAGTATAGCTATTAAAAGAGATATTTTTAGGTCAATTGCTAATATACCCGATTCTTTAATTAGAAGCGAATACTGTAAAAAATATTCTAAAAAACTTGCAATAAGTGAGCTAATCATGCTAAAAGAAATTTCACATATTAGAAAAAAAGTTAACCTTCTAGAGGGTGAAAAAACCATAAAAA
>MDTG01411268.1_pt1 | contig 11672 bp, 7 predicted proteins | sample 811421 | NCBI WGS metagenome assembly MDTG01 (sample SAMN05326645, study PRJNA326480) | marine metagenome | isolation source: seawater | place: Pacific Ocean: South East | collected 2011
CCCGCCACTACGACCATGCCGGTCTTGACCAGTGTCTCGACAGCGACCCGAGCATCGGGGTCTTTGGTCAGATAGGTATCGAGAATCGCATCGGAAATCTGATCCGACATCTTGTCGGGGTGACCTTCCGATACTGACTCTGAGGTGAAAAGAGAGTAGTCGCTCATAGTAAAACTTCCTGGAAATGTTTAGCAGCGTTTGAAATGCTGCACCTGAATTTGAAAACCGTTGCGCTGCGCGAAAAACAATTCTGCACACTGTTCGAGACCTGACTTTGCGGCCCATGCCCGCAGCAGGTCGGGCGAGAAGCCAAGCCATAGATCGCCGCAATGTTCCCTCGCCCACGCCTGATCATGAGGACAGAGGTCGCTGATGATTAAGTGTCCGTCGGGGCTGAGTAGCTGCGCCGTATCGCGCAACAAGGTGTCTGGCTCCGGGGCATGGTGCAACACCATGTTCACCACCGCTGCCGCAAACCCGCCTTGCGGCGCCCTGAGGATATTCGGTTCACCCAGACGAAATGTGATCTTTTCGATGCCGCTCGTGTTGCGTTTTGCGGTGTTCAGCATTTCTTCAGAGTTATCGAGTGCGCACACTCCGGCTGACCGCTTTGCCAGCGCTTCCAGCAGGCCGCCGTCTCCGGGTCCCACCTCGAGGATATTGCGCTGCGTGAAATCGCCGGCTCGGTCCAGTAGGTGCAGCGTAGCCTGGCTATAGTCCTCCCAGGAGGCAATGGACTCCTGTTGCTTTCTGATTTCCTTGCCGTGGTCGCGAAAAAATGCCGCCGAGTGTTGCTCTCTTTGACGCTGCACCGCCTGCAAGCCCCCTACCAGATTGGCCGTCAGTGGCTCTCCATCGATTTGATCCAGCATTTGCTGCCGCAATGATGCGTGCTTGCCGTCGGGAAGTTGCCGACGGTAAAAGGTGGCAGTGCCTTCGGGGCGCCGGCCTAGGAATCCAGCTTCGGTCAATATTTTAAGGTGGTGGCTTAGTGCGCTTTGCCGGATCGAAAACACAGCACACAGCTCGGACACACTAAACGAATCTGCCTTCATCACGCGCAGAATATTCATTCTAAGCGGATGCCCCAACGCGCTGAACAGTCCCGTCAGCGGTCCGGTTTCGGGGGCGTTGGCCGAGGCGGGCACACGCTGGACATCCAGCGCAACGACAATATCATTCTGAGGCATAGCGCAAGGCTAGCACCTTCGAAAGCATTTATCTAAAAATTTTGATGAATGCGGGCGGTCAGGGATCTGATTGAGAGAGATTATGTGCATTCGCCGAAAAGCGCTCCCCCGGCGAGAACGCTCGGGGATATACTGCTCTCATCGGTTGCTCACTGCCCCTGGAGTTCGTGTGGACCAACAAACCCTGAAGCAAAAGGTGGCTGAGGCCGCTTTTGCCCGCGTCAGCGCGTATCACAGCGATCACTTGCTACTGGGGATCGGCACCGGCACCACGGCAGAGTGCTTCATTCGGCTTTTGCCGGCGCTGAAGTCTCGTGTGGAGGCTACGGTCGCCAGCTCTGATCGTTCTGCGGCTTTGTTGCTTGAGCTTGGTCTGCCGGTTGTCGACCTGAACGCGGTTGGGCCTTTGGATGTTTACATCGACGGTGCCGATGAGGCGAATGCTCGGCTCCACTTGATTAAAGGTGGCGGTGCGGCGCTTACCCGAGAGAAAATTGTGGCAGCCGCTTCTCGAGATTTCATCTGCATTGCGGATGTGAGTAAACGCGTGGCCACGCTGGGCGCTTTTCCTCTCCCGGTAGAGGTCATTCCCATGGCACGGAGTCATGTGGCGCGTGAGCTCGTGCAAATCGGGGGCCAACCGGTATGGCGAGAGGGCGTGACAACAGACAACGGCAACCTCATTCTCGATGTGCATGGTCTGCAGATTGAAGACCCCTTATCCATGGAGTCGCGGATCAACCAGATTGCCGGTGTGGTGTGTAATGGGCTCTTCGCTGCGCGGCCTGCGGATGTGCTGTTGTTGGGGGCGCCTTCCGGTGTGGAGGAAGTATTGGCGCCGACGCCATAGGCCCGGCAAAGGCGCTCTAACGCCAGATAGCGCGCCAAAAAATGTATAGAACGTATTGAGAAAAAACAGAGCGTAATACCGAACAGTAGGGCAGAGCGATCGCAACTAGTAGCCGGTGTGCTTCGGGGCGTCCGCCCCTGCTCTGCCCGCCCAGAGAGGAGTTGAGAATGACCTGTCGAAAAAGTTTGTCACATGTAGCGGGGGTGGTCATGGCCCTGATACTGGCACCCATTGTCCAAGCTGAAAGCAATGGCTTGGCGACGTTCAGCGGTATTGAGAAGGAGATGTTGCTCGAGGAACAGCGTGCTACGGGTATTGATGGCCTCTCAGAGGATCAACTCGAGGCGTTGAATCAGTGGTTGAGGCAGCGCTTTAACCACATCCAGGAAACCGTATCGGAGGAGGTTCGCGAGGCTGACGCAGCGGAGCGCGAGGCCGAGATAGAGCGGCGTGTGGCGATTGAAGTCGAGGCCGCCAAGCAGGAAATTCGGGATGCGCCGCCCGCAACCGAGCTGTCGGAGCCATTTGAAGCCAATGTAGAGGGCCTCTTTAGGGGTTGGTCGGGCAAGACGGTCTTTCCGTTGGACAACGGCCAGGTGTGGCGGCAGCGCCATGGCGGTCGATATCGTCATACAGACGATGATCAGCGGGTCCGCCTCTATAAGAACTTCCTCGGCATGTGGCAGATGAAAGTCCTGTCTACGGGACGGAGTATTCCGGTGCGCCGCATCGATTGAGGCGCCCGGGATCAGGCTGCTTGGGCCGCCTCGGGGCGCGCGGGCAAGACTCCCGTCAGGGCACATTCCCTAGCTCCACGCGGTGCGTCGTTCTTGTCTTGTGCCTGAAGTTCCGCAGCTCGGGGGCGATTTGACCGCTGGAATACGTCCATACGCCTTAAAAACACCGCTTCAGTCCCCCAAAACCCCCCAATAGGGCGAATTTTCTATGATCGGCATTTTTTCACAAAAGTGGATGAACTGTGATGCTTTTGTGGCACCCGTTCCAGTACCCTCTCGGCTATCCGTCGCCTGATTTTTTAGGCTACGAAAGCAGTCCACTACGGTAAAGGTCACCGCGGTGCCTTAACCACTCAAAAAAAGGGGCAGGAAGTCAGCCCCAAAAACAATCTAAGAGGTCTTAAACCTTATGAAGTCACTCAGAAAATCCCACTTGAGTCTCGCGGTTGCCGCGGCGCTCAGCACCTCTCTTGCCAGCGGCATTGTGCTGGCTCAGGAAGAGACAGATGAGGAAGTGCTGACCACCGAAGAGGTATTGGTAACCGGTACACGTATTGCGACAGTCGACGGCTTTGGTGCAACTAGCCCCGTCACCGTAGTGAATGCAGAAGAAATTGCGAATCTTGGTTTCGTTAATATCGAGCAAGTTCTTAACAGCTTGCCTTCGATCGAAACGAGTCAAAACGCCAACATTTCTAATGGCGCAACCGGTACGGCGACCGTCGACCTGCGCGGCTTAGGAACCAATCGAACTTTGGTGTTGGTTAACGGCCGACGCATGCAGGCAGGGGGTATTTACTCGCTGGCTCCAGACGTAGGTCAGGTGCCGACGATTGCCCTTGATCGTGTCGACGTGCTGACAGGTGGCGCATCTGCAACCTACGGCGCGGACGCGGTTGCTGGTGTTGTGAACTTCGTCACCCGCCAGATGGATGGTATTGAAATTCGCGCCGGTTACTCAGGTTATCGACACGACAACGACAATGGCTATATCCAGCCACTGCTGGATGCTCGGAACTTTGACTACCCCTCCGGTACTGAAGGCCCCGATGGTGAGAACTACCAGATCGATTTCATCATGGGTAGCGACTTTGCTGACGGCAAGGGTAACGCGACTGTTTACGGCACATGGCGTGAGCAGGAGGAACTTCGTCAAGAAGCACGAGACTACTCTTCAGGCGCTCTGACAGGTTCCGCTACGGGTGTAGGGGGTTCAGCTAACGCGATCATCCCTAACTACTTCCTGGCGCCAACTGTTGTTGGTGGACAAGGCCCTGCAGGTACTAATGGCCGTAATTACGATTACGATCAAGAGTTCTTCGGTAACATCAACTCTTCGGGTGGTTTGACGCCATGGGATGGCACTAATCGTTACAACTACGCACCGATCAACCACTTTCTGCGTCCTATCGAGCAGTGGTCAATCGGCGCCTTTGCTGAATACCAGTTGAACGATCACGCCACGCCATACTTTGAAGCTATGTACGCCAGCAATGAGTCACGCGCTCAGATTGCTGAGTCAGGAAGTTTCTTTGTTGAAGCCTATATCCTTGACCTCGATGACTTCCCCGCACCTTTTCAGGATGCGCTGGTTGATCTTTATGGGGCAGGGTATGACGAATTCGGTGTTTACGTAGGTAAGCGTAACGTAGAGGGCGGTCCCCGTTCGAGCAACACGACGCACGATTCATTCCGCATGGTTGCGGGTATGAAGGGTGATATCAATGACTCATGGTCATATGACATCAGTTATTTGTACGGCCAAACACGGTCAACTGCGACGTACATTAACGACTTCTTCGCACCTAAGATCACTAAGAACATCGACCCTGATACGGCCGATATCTTGTGGGACGTATTCACCTATCAAGGCGTTACCGCAGAGCAGGCTGCAGGCCTGACCGGCGTTGGCGTGCTGAATGGTACAACTTCAACTGAAGTGATCAACGGCTATGTAACCGGTGAAGTATTTTCATTGCCTACTACCAGCAACCCCATCAAAGTCGTTGTGGGTTATGAGTGGCGCGGCGAGAAGTTTGAGCGAATCGCTGATACCGTTTTTGAAGAAGGTCAGCTTTTGGGTCAGGGTGGTCCAACACCTTCACTGGGAGGCGGCTACACCGTAGCTGAATTCTTCGGTGAGGCGAGCGTTCCCGTCCTTGATAGCTTGGTTCTTGACGTAGCCTATCGTTACTCGGATTACAGCACCGTGGGTGGTCAGGACACTTACCGATTTGGTGCCGATTGGCAGCCTATTGATTTGCTTCGGATCCGTGCCGGCTTCAACCGTGCGGTACGAGCGCCTAACGTTAGTGAGCTTTACTCGCAGCAAAACTTAGGCCTTTGGGCAGGTGTTGACCCCTGTGCCGGTATTATTGCCAACGGTGAGTCGCCAGAATATTCCCAGGCACAGTGTGCAAATACGGGTGTTTCGGCGGGTCAATACGGCAACATCGCTTTGAGCCCAGCGGACCAGTACAACCAGATCACCGGTGGTAATCCAAACCTTCAAGCTGAGGAAGCTGACACCATCACGATCGGCGTGGTACTGACGCCCACCGACAATCTGACAGTTTCTGCGGATTATTGGAGCATTGAGATCGAGGAAACCGTAACGAGTATTGGTGCTGAGAACATTGTTCGCCAGTGTGCTGAGAATGGATTGTTCTGTGACGCGATCACGCGCTCAGGGAACGGTTCACTTTGGCAGGGTGAGACCGGATCAGTTCTTAACGCCAGCTTGAACGGCGGTACGAATACCTGGGAAGGTGTTGACGTAGCCGGTTCTTGGGGCATTGATGCTCTGGGTGGATCTATCAACGTAAGCTTGATCGGTACCTACATGCTGACCAAGGAAGTTGAGATTCCTGGTGCTGACACTTACGACTGTGTTGGGCTGATCAGCAGCCGTTGTTACCCCTCTCCAGAGTGGCGTCATACGGCTACTGCGTCATATGACAGCAACGGTTTCTGGGCTGTCACGGCGCGCTGGCGCTACTTTGGTGGCGTTGACTATGACGGTGGTCTGACCAACGGCAAGAGTGACGGTATTGATACGATTGCCCAGGGAGAGTCAGATAGCGGTGAAAGCTATCTCGATCTGAATGCCAGCTTCCGTATTCTGGACAACACAGAGATTCTTATTGGTATCAATAATATTCTCGATGAAGAACCTCCGCTGGTTGGTGGTTCACTGTCCTCGAACGCCAACGCTATCGCGGGTTTTTACGACACGCTGGGTCAGTATCTGTTTGCACAGGCGACATTCCGCTTCTAATAGCGGTGTGACCTGACAGCAGACGCTGTAAGATGAAAAAGCGGGCCATGCGGCCCGCTTTTTTTTTGCCTGTGAGACCCGCACACTCTGTGAACGGGGAAACCAGTGGCTGAGGGAGCTTGTTTGGCGGCGGCGATGAAGAACGAATATGACCACTGGCGTCAGCGCGCCACGCGGGAACCGACCCATGCCGTCGCCCATTTCAACTGGGGGTGGTGGGCAGCACGCACTGGCCGTTATGAAGAGGCGGTAGACGCTTACCAGCTAGCCCTGCGATTGCGAGTGCCCGAGCCCGAGGAGGCTATGACCAATCTCGCGGCCCTGTACTCTGACCAACTCGGTCGTCCTGATCTGGCCCGCGAGTGGCTGGATCGAGCGATTCACTCGAAGCCCGACTACTATCCTGCCCACTTTAACCTCGGGCATCTTGCTGAGCAGTTGGGGGATCGGCCGGCTGCGATGGCGGGCTTTGAGCAGGCTGCGCTGCTAAGAGCCGACGACCCGACAACCCTCGGCCGGCTACTCGAGACACTTCCCGATCCCGGAACGGATGACTCGCGGCTGAAAAAGCTCAGGCATCTTGCCGGTGATGGCGAGCCCGATTCACTGTTCTCATTGGCGCGGGTCGAGGAGCATCTCGGTCGGTATGAGGCCGCCTGGAGTGCTTTTGCCGCGGCCAATGAGGCTGATCGACGGCAGTGGCCGACTTGGCCAGAGGATACGATTCGGGAACGTTACCGTGTGCTGAGGGAACACCCCCTCACACCTCTTGCTGGTGCGGACGGACCGGTCTTCATTGTCGGCATGTTTCGCACCGGGTCTACACTGCTTGAGCAGATGCTCGCAGGGCACCCGGATTTTATGCCATTGGGCGAGTCTAACTTCTGGCCGCGACAGGTCAGGCGGGCCGGCGGGACTATGGTGATCCCGGGGCAACTACCTGACGGCGAAAAAGCGAACGCCTTGTCCGAGGCATTCCGTCAGCATTTGCGCAGTCTGGGAGTCCACAGTGATCAGCGCGTCACGGACAAGCGGCCTGATAACCTCTACCATCTGCCGCTGATTGCCCGCAGTTTACCCTCCGCTCGATTTGTCATTACCGAGCGGGACTGGCGGGACACGCTGGTCTCGGTATTTGGCACACGACTGCATCCACAGCATGGGTATGCGTGTGATGTGCAGTCGATTCGCGGGCAGTTGCAACGTTGCAGTGAGCTAGCTTCGCACTGGTCATCTCAGTCACCCAACAGGGTGTATCGATTGAGCTACGAGGCCATGATGGCCGCACCGAAGGAGGAGTTAAGCGACCTACTGTCTTGGCTGGGCGCCGAGTGGCATGACGATTGCCTGCGTTTTTACGAGCGGGACAACGCGGTGCGCACGGCCAGTGTGTGGCAGGTGCGAGAGCCCCTCCACGCGAAAAGAATGGGTCGCTGGAAGCATTACGAAGCACCTTTGAGAGCCGTGCTCGGCGACCTCATTGATCAGCCGTTAGATCACTCTATGTGATGAGAGCCGACTTCAGCTGACGCTCAATTTCCGGCTCGATTTGCCCGCAGGCCCTGCTTCGCAGACAATGCGGGCGCTTCGCGATCCCGGAGATCTCAAGCCCTTCCCTGGCCGCTTCAGGGCGATGACGGCAGAATATCGTAGCCTACTGTCATACGCTCGCTCGCGGTATGCAAGGGTTCGGTGCCGTGCCAGAGATAGGAGGGGAAAACCACCAAAGCACCCTCTTGTGGTTTTACCCAATAATCTGCTGCTAGCGGTTGCCTAGCGCGAAAGCCAGGCTCGCCAAATTTAATCCAGCCCTCCCCCCCCTGAGCGACTTCTGGCGGGACCGTGAGGTAAAAAGCACTGCTTAGCCAGCCCTGAGAATGAAAATGATTTTTGTGAAAGCCACCGCGCCACAAACGTACTGACCACGAATTAGAAAAGTTAAACTGCCCGGTATTGCGCCCATAAAGCGGGTGATCGGTATGGGTAGGTAGCGCAGCGATCACAGGCGTCAGCTGCTCACCTAACGCCGCCGTCAGCTGCTGAATGGCCGGCTCTCGACGGCTGAATAGATCATCTAACGTTTGTGTGCCATGCAGCATTGACTGCTCCACAGGATGTCGTTGAGTGATATGCAAGCCCAGCAAAGACTGGCGAATAAAGTCGAGAAAGTCCGCAAGAGTCGCATAGTCTTGCTGGCAAGCAATCTCCCGCACCTGAATCGTTGTGTCGTAATCCACTAGGGAGCGGTAAGCCTCTCCGTTTTCGGTGTAGCGCAGCGCTGTGGCGTACAGCGCCCATAACCCTTGGTCCCTGGGAAACTTTTCAATCAGTGATGTCAGTAATGCCTGGGCCTCTTGGTAGTCAGCCCCCGCCGCCATGACGGCGGTGGCAAGCTCACGCTCACTGGCGGGGGTGGGATCAGCATTAACAGCGGATCGTGCATTTTGAAGCGCCTGTTTAAACTCTCCCTGCTCGCGCAATACGTGACTCAGCTCACAAGACAAGGACGCAGACTCACTCCCCTGAGATAACGCGGTCTCCAGAACTTGAACGGCCTCTCGGCCGCGATTTTCCAGCAAGTATCTTCTGGCAAGCGGAACAGCAAATCGAGGATCCCCTGGGTTTTGCTCCAGTGCTTTGTCATAGGATTTAAGGTAGTTGGGATGCTTGATCACGCCCAAATAGCCATTGAAATAGGCGTGTAGCTCGGGATTATCAGGATCCCGCATCAACATCGCCTCGTAGGTGGCCACTGCTTCCTCGGATCGATCGGCAACCGCTAAGGCGCTGGCCAGATTGAGCAAAATCTCGGCTGAATTCGGCGCCAATTGATGCGCCTTCTGTAGCTTGAGAACGGCCTCGTCGCCATGCCCAAGTGTCTTGAGCGATATACCCAAGCCATTGAGTGCAGCGGCGTTATTTTCATCAAGCGACAGCACCTCTCGAAAGAGCGTCAAGGCCCTCTCCTGATCGCCGAGCTGCTGCGAGGCCTGCGCCAACCCTATGCGCGCATTCAAATGCTCTGGCTTGTGCTCAAGCGCGGCGGAAAACTGCCAAGCCGATGCTTCAACCTGCTCGATCTCCAACAAAAGCTGACCATAGTTAACCCGGGCGGGTAAGTGGCTCGAGTCCAACGCCAAGGCTTGCTGATACCGGGTCTCGGCTTCTTCATGCCGGCGCTGTTGGCGATAAAAATTGGCAAGATTCGTCAGCACGTGTGGCTGCGGGAGCAGTTGCACGCTTTTCAAGTAGCTGTCCTCAGCTTTTTTAAGTTGGCCCAGTCCTTTGTGCGCCAGAGCCAGCAGCTGCCAAAAATCAGCAGACTCTGCCCCAGAGGATTCAATCGCAGTCAGCGCATCAAGCGCCTGTTGGTAGTCATTGGCCTGCAGAAACCCCGCGGCCTGCTGAAGCCCTTGAGCTAGCATACAACCTCTGGCCGTATGCCATCTCTGTCGAACGCGCTCACGGATTTACTCAAACTTCTTCCCACATCGACTCCGCTCGCCCACTGAAGATTCGCTGATCAGCTTTCTTAGCTAAAGATAATCGACCAGCCACGGCTCGATGTCCATGATCAAAAAGGTAGCCGAGGGATCTTCGGTAGATTAAAGCGAGTCATTGCCCTCCATATCGGATCGCTTGTTTATTTTTTTACTTCGGGAGAGCATGGGGGAAATCATGGCCGACTCAAAGGCGTTTTAGCGCCGAATCTATGACTGTCAGCACTTTTATTGAAACCTATGAAATCGACCCTTCGGTGTGTGACGGGATTGTCAATTTCTTTGAGCGCAACCGGCATCAGGCACAGCCGGGCAGACTCGGCGAGAATCCCCGTGTCGACAAGACGATGAAGGACTCCCTTGACATCACCATACCCATAAAATCATACGGACAGTTCGACACGTTTTTTGACTGTCTCATCGAGCATGTCAAAACGTATCTCCAGACTTATTACTACAGTACCGGAGCCGATGGCCTGGGCGCACTGTGGTTCTCCCAGCATGCCAATATTCAGTGGTACCCCAAGGGTGGAGGCTACCCAGCCGTTCACTGCGAACGGGATCGCGTCGAATACTGCCAGCGCGCCCTAGTGTGGATGCTGTACCTCACCGATACACCTGGCGGCGGCACTGCGTTTCCTCACCAAGAGGTGATCACCCCTTGTGAGAAGGGTAGATTAATTGTCTGGCCCAGCGACATGACGCATATGCATCATAGCGTTGTGTCAAACACCCATGAAAAAATGATCTTTACGGGCTGGATTGATTTTGTGAATCCACCGAAGCAATAGGCGATGCTGTGCACTCTTTGGCCGGCTACGTTTGGTGAAAACGTCACGGCGACACATTCTCATCACTCAAACACAACCGGCCCCGCTCTCACCGCTTCTAATCAACGGCTCCTTTGGCGCCCGTTTTTGTCGCTCGCTTTATCCCCTGTGGACACCACATGCGAATCTAGGGCAGTCCATAGCAACTTGCGGAGGGAGGTAAGGCGGCAGTACCTTGCTACTTCAGCGAATTTGGGTTGAGTTGTCGACATATCGCAGTGTGCCGAAGTTGGTGTTGACGGGTTACGTTTTGTTCTCAGTGTTGGCGGGTTTCAGTCTGTCGGCGATGGCCGTCGAGCTTTTATGTTGAGTATCGGGTAGCATGCGACGCAAGTTGGGAGGCTTGGGTAGCCCTGCTTAGCACCAACGGCTTCGACCACTGGCCTGCTGGAAAATTTGCCCAATGATCTCGCTTCCTTGAAAATACATTTTGCCTCGCGATCCCGGAGATCTCATGCCCTCTCAAACTGAACTGGCCAATGCCATTCGTGTCCTCGCCATGGACGCCGTTCAGGCCGCCAAAAGCGGCCACCCAGGTGCGCCCATGGGCATGGCTGACATTGCGGAGGTGCTCTGGAATCGGCTGATGCGCCATAACCCCGCCAACCCCGACTGGCCTAACCGCGATCGCTTCGTGCTCTCAAATGGTCATGGGTCGATGTTGATCTACGCGTTGTTGCATCTGACAGGCTATGAATTGTCGATCGAGGATCTCAAGCAGTTCCGGCAGTTGCACAGTAAAACGCCTGGACACCCCGAATACGGCTATACCCCGGGTGTGGAAACGACGACTGGCCCATTAGGTCAAGGTCTTGCCAATGCGGTGGGGATGGCACTGGCAGAAAAAACGCTGGCAGCGCAATTCAATCGTGAGGGGCATGCCATCGTCGATCACCACACCTGGACCTTCTTGGGAGATGGTTGTCTGATGGAGGGAATTTCTCACGAAGCCTGCTCTCTTGCCGGCACGCTCGGTCTGGGAAAATTGATCGCGGTGTATGACGACAACGGTATTTCCATCGACGGTGAGGTGGAGGGCTGGTTCACCGACGACACGCCGAAACGGTTTGAGGCCTATGGTTGGCAAGTCATAGCGGGGGTTGATGGCCATGACCCGGCGGCTGTCGAGGCTGCCTTGGTCGCTGCCAAGGCGGAGACCGAACGACCCTCTTTGATCTGCTGCAAAACAGTGATCGGTAAAGGGAGTCCTAACAAGCAGGGTACAGAGAGCTGTCACGGTGCGCCGCTGGGTGATGAGGAAATAGCGCTCACGCGCGAGGCGCTTGGC
>MDTG01295256.1_pt1 | contig 11671 bp, 9 predicted proteins | sample 811421 | NCBI WGS metagenome assembly MDTG01 (sample SAMN05326645, study PRJNA326480) | marine metagenome | isolation source: seawater | place: Pacific Ocean: South East | collected 2011
TCGTGTGAAAAAATTTTTTGTTACACAGATCAAATAAAAAATTTTCCTGAAAAATTTAAAAATAAAATGGTGGTTATATATCCTCTTGTAAGAAATGAATTCTATAAAAAAAAAATACGAAAATCCAATAATGAAAAACTTTGTTTATTGATTGTCGGGGGGAGTCAAGGAGCAAGAGTTTTTGATCAAAATTTAAAGAAATCAATTCTTAATATATCTAAAAAATTTTCTATTAAAGTTGTTCAACAAACTCAATTAACTAATGTTTCTTCACTAAAAAAGTTTTATTCTGAAAATAATATTGAAAATGAAATCTTTAATTTTGACAAAAATTTTATCAAAAAAATTTCTGAAACGGATATTTGTATAACTAGAGCAGGAGCAACAACTTTAGCTGAACTATCAATTCTTAATGTGCCCTTCATTGCAGTTCCATTACCAAGTTCTAAAGATAATCATCAGTTTGAAAATGCAAATTTTTATGTAAAAAATGATTGCTGTTGGATTTTAGAGCAAAATCTTTTTGAGGAAAAAATAGAACAAATGATTGAAGAAATTATGCGAAATAGATCAAATTTAAATAAAAAAAAAGAAAATTTAAGTAATTTGAATTATAAAAATACTTGGATAAAAGTTAATCAAAAAATATTAAAAAATTTAAATGAAAATTGAACTTGCAAAAAATGAGGTAATTCATTTTATTGGAATAGGTGGGATAGGAATGAGTGGACTATCTCTCATCATGAAGGGAAAAGAATTTAATGTTCAGGGAAGTGATATTGCTTTAAACAAAAACATAGAAAGACTAAAAAAAGAGAAAATAAAAATATTCATTGGTCATAAAAAAAGTCATATTAGAAATGCAACAATTGTAGTAATTTCCTCAGCTATCAAAAAAAATAATCCAGAACTACTTGAAGCGAAAAGGAAAAATTTGCCAATAATAAAAAGAGGAAGAATGTTAGCTCATATTGTTTCACTAATGAAAAATATCGTGGTTGTTGGATCTCATGGAAAAACAACTACAACTTCACTTGTTGCATCAATTTTTCAAAAAACAAGATTAGATCCAACAATAATCAATGGTGGAGTTATCAATTCTCTTAAAAGTTCTGCCAAATTAGGCAAAAGCGATTGGTCAATATTAGAAGCTGATGAGTCAGATGGTAGTTTTGTTCATATTCCACCCACTTACTCAATTATTACAAATATAGATAGAGAACACATGGATTTTTATAAAAGCATAGGTGAATTAAAAAAATCTTTTAATGAATTTATCGAAAAAGTTCCCTCGTTTGGAAAATCTTTTATTTGTATTGACGATAAGATTAATAAACAAGTTATTAAGTCAATAAAAAATAAAAATTTTTACACTTACGGAAAAAATTTAAAATCAAATTTTCTAATTAAGAACATATTACAAAAAAAGGAAATAACCCAATTTGACTTGATAGTAAATTTACCGAATAAAAAAAAACAAATAGCAAAAGGTATCAAAATACCATTACTTGGTATTCATAACGTGAGAAACTCAGTAGCAGCAGCAGCGGTAGCTTTGACTGTTGGTATTAGTTTAAAAGATGTGAAAGATGGTTTATTTAAATTTAAAGGAGTTCAAAGAAGATTTAATAAAATTTTTACTTTCAAAAATATAAATTTTTATGATGATTATGCTCATCATCCAACTGAAATTCAGATGGTTTTAGATGGTGTAGATAAAGTTTATAAAAGTTATGAAAAAGTCTGTATTTTTCAGCCTCATAGAATTTCGAGGCTGAAAGATCTTAGAAAAGAATTTTCACTTTCCTTTCGTAAGGCAGACACTGTCATTTTGCTTCCGGTATATGCGGCAGGAGAAAAAATAAAATTAGGTTTTAATTATCACGAATTTGCAAGAGACATTATAAAAAATTCAAAGGTAAAATTATTCTTAGTAAAAGATAATTTTCAATTGGCAAAATTTATAAAAAAAAATATTTATGGAAAAAAAATTGTAATAGGAATGGGTGCTGGAACTATTTCAAATTGGATGAAAAAACTACCGGAGATGATTAAATGAAAATAGATCAAATTAAAAAATTATTTAGAAATTTTGATGAAAATATTTTTTTTGAATATGATCTTAAAAAAAAAAATTGGTTTAATATAGGTGGTAAATCGAAGGTTTTCTTTAAAGCAGACCATCTAAATCAACTTATAAACTTTCTAAAAATTCTTAACAATCAAGAAAGAATATTTGTTCTTGGTGCTGGATCAAATATCCTAATTACCGATAATTTGTTTGATGGAGTGGTAATCAAATTAGGTAAAAATTTTAGTCAAATTACGTTGCACAGTGATGATATTATAATCGCAGGTAGCGCCGTCTTAGATAAAAGCTTATCAAATTTTGCTCTTGAAAACCATTTAAGTGGATTTGAATTTTTGTCATGCATACCAGGCACTATTGGCGGTGGTATATCAATGAATGCTGGCTGTTTCGGTAAAGAGTTTAAAGATATATTAATTTCTGTTCAAGCAATAGATAAATTGGGTAGAGTAATATCTATACCTGCTAAAGAAATTAAATTTGAATACAGAAAAAATAATATACCAGAAGATTACATCTTTCTGAGTGCTTCTTTCAAAGGAATCAAATCGGAAAGAAATAAAATAGAGACTGTAACAAATGAATTAAAATTAAAAAAAGAGAAAAACCAACCTACAAAAGTTAAAACAAGCGGAAGCACTTTTAAAAATCCAATCTCGCAAAGTACCAAAAAAGTTTGGCAACTTATTCAAGAATCTGTACCTTTAAATCAGAGTTTTGGTGACGCATGTATTTCAAAAAAACATTGTAATTTTTTTGTAAACAAGGGTGATGCGAAATTCCAGGATATGAAAAAACTAATAGATTTTGTCTCTGAAAAAGTTTTAAAAAAAACTGGAATTAGTTTAGAAAAAGAAATTAAAATTTTGGAATAATTTGAAAAAAAAAATATTGATAATTTCTGGTGGTATTTCAAAAGAGAGAATAATTAGTCTTGATACCGGAAGACAAGTATCAAAGGAATTAAAAAAAAATGGTTATAGAGTTAAAGTTACAGAACCAAACTATCAATTATTCAGTTTAATCAATTCTTTTAAACCAAACATTATTTTTAATGCATTACACGGTCAGTTTGGAGAAGATGGTTATATACAGACAATATTAGAGAGTACCAAAATACCCTACACGCATTCAGGTGTTATTTCATCTGCCTTAGCTATGGATAAAGATATCTCAAAAAAAATTTTTATAAAAAATCATATATTAACCCCTAAATATTTTTGCTATTCTTACAATTTATCTCAAAAAGACTTAATTAAAAAAATTGAAAAAAAAATAAAGTTTCCAGTTGTTATTAAACCCTTAAATGAAGGATCAAGTGTAAATGTCTTTATATGTGACAAATTAAATATCTCTAGGAAGTTAAATTTACTAAAAGAATATAAAAAAGTTATAGTTGAGCAATTTATTCCTGGTCGAGAAATCCAAGCAGCGATAATTGGATCAAATAAACTTGGAGCAATAGAATTAGTCCCAAAAAGAAAGTTTTATGACTATCAAGCTAAATATAACTCAAAAGCAAAAACTAAACATATTATTCCAGTCGATTTAACTAAAAATAAATATAATCAATTAATGAAAATTGCTTTGAAAGCTCATAAACTTTTAAAATGCAGTGGTGTATCTAGAGCTGATTTTAAGTTTTTTAAAAATAAATTTTATCTTTTAGAAATAAATACACAACCTGGTATGACAAAACTTTCTTTAGTTCCAGAAATAGCTGCATTTAAAAAAATCAGTTTCATTAAATTAATTGAATTAATTTTAAAAGATGCAATTACTAACAAGTAGAAAAATACTTTTTTATTTTTTTTTAATAATTTTTTTAACCACTTTTAATAATAGATATTTCTCAGAAATTAGATTTAAAGACATAGACAAGATTAAAATAATAGGATTGGAAGAAAGTGAAAAGCAAAATTTGTTAAAGAAACTTAAATTTATCAAATCTAAAAATATTTTTTTTTTAAATAAAATTGATATTGTAAATGTCTTAGATGCTAACAAGATAATTGAAAATTATACAATATCAAAGATATATCCTTCATCATTAGAGATAAAAATAAAAAAAACAAAATTTCTAGCAAATGTTTTCAATGATGGAAAATTATTTTTATTAGGTTCAAATAGTAAATTAATTAGATCAATCGAAATAAAAGATGATCTTCCGATTATTTTTGGAGGGTATAATAAAGAGTCCTTTTTTAATCTCTTACAATCTATTGAAAATTCTAATTTCAAACTATCTGAAATTAAGAATCTATATTTTTTTAAATCAGGAAGATGGGATATAAAAACAAATTTAGATATTACCATCAAACTACCAAGAGAAAACTTAAAAGATTCATTAAATCTATCTGCGCTTATATTAAATAATCGAGAATTCAAAAAGATTAATGTTTTAGATCTCCGCCAAAATGACCAAGTGATTACATATGAGAAATAAAATTAATTTTGAAGTTTTTATAATTTTAAGTGAAAAAAAAATAACATTATCTGTAATTCGTAAAACTGACTCAGATTTAATTTTTCAAAAGGAGTCTTTTTTTGAGAATAATTCTATGGGTTCAAATTTTGAAAAATTAGATTTTTTTCTGGATGAAAATATTCTTAAGGTTGAAAAAATTTTAGGTAGTTTTATTGAGCATGTAAATATAATTATAAATTCAAGAGATTTTTTTAATTTACAAATTTCTGTAAAAAAAAATGATTATAATGAAAAAATTAATAACCATATACTTAACTACTTAATTAAGGATGCTAAATATCAGTGTGAGAAAACAATAAAAGATATGAGAATTATTCATATTTTAATTGATAAGTATCTTATTGATAAAAATCATTTCTTGGATCCACCAATTAATCAAAAGTGTAAAAATTTTTCTATAGATATTAGTTTTATATGCCTTCCTAAAGAAATAATTGAAGAGATTGAAAAAAAATTAAAGAGTTATCATATTTCGATAAATCATATACTAAATGCAGACTATGTTTATAAATTTTCAAATAGCACAAATATTCCTATTGTTGAAATGGCAAGTAAAATTATCGATGGGCATAACAAGAATGAGGTTAAATTAGTAAATAAAAAACAAAAAAATAGGGGTTTTTTTGAAAAATTCTTCAATTTATTCAGTTAATTGTATTTTATAGTAATATTTCTTGTTTTTGAATAAGTGCATCATGGTTGTAGATATTTCGAGTGTCCTTATTAAATCAAAAAACTATTAAAAATCCCGTAAGCTTTAGAGGAATAAGCTTACACAGTGGAAAAATCTCAAATATCTGTTTGAAACCATCAGACCCAAATTCTGGTATTATTTTCAAAAGAACTGACTTAAATACAAACAATATAGTTTTTCCAAATTTTTCTAACGTTGACAATACTATTCTTAACACGACAGTTTCAAACGAATATGGAGTAAAAGTTTCTACAATCGAGCATCTAATGGGAGCTTTGTTTGGACTAGGTGTAGATAATGCCTTGATAGAGATTGACAGTGAGGAAGTTCCAATTTTGGATGGTTCAGCAAAAGAATTCATAAAAAAAATCTCAATGTCTGGATTGAAGAAAAGTGAAGCTCCTATTAAAATTATAAAGATTAATAAGAAAATAGTTTTTGAGGAAGGTAAAAAATTTATTTCAATCGAACCATCAAAACTAAGTTTAGATATTGATTTTGAATTAAAATATGAAAATTTTGTTATAGGAAATCAAAGAAATAAAGTAAATATATATGAGGACGATTTGTCCAGTGTTTTTGAGTCAAGAACTTTTTGTCTATTTGAGGATATAGAAAAAATTCAAAAAAATGGCTTAGCAAAAGGTGGTAGTTTAGATAATGCAATTGTAGTGAAAAATAACACAGTTATGAATAAAGAAGGATTAAGAAATCCATTAGAATTTGTAAATCATAAAATACTCGACTGTGTAGGAGACTTATATACTTCAGGTTATAGAATGATAGGCAGTGTGATTTGTTCTCAAGGTGGTCATTATCTGACCAATCAACTTTTAAAAAAAGTATTTGAAAATAAAGACAATTTTTCAATAATCGAAATTCAAGAGAGAAATCTTCCACATTCACTAATAAACAAAAGACTATTAAGATCTATAGCCTAATCATATTGTTCTTTTAAAATAGTGCTTTAAATTATATAAAAGTTTAATGTTAATCATTAGAACTTTTTTATTGTTGTTTTTTCTCTTGATTTTTACGTCTTGTTCTAAAAATGAGAATAAAGTCTCCACAATTAAAGAAAAAAGTTTAGATCTCCAAGTTTTAGAAGCATATAATCTTGGTAAAGATGCGCTTGAGGGAGGCGATGTTTTATACGCAGCTAAAAAATTTAATGAAGCTGAAACTTTATTTCCACAGTCTAATTTGGCTCCAAATTCTGCCTTGATGGCAGCTTACGCCTATTATTCTCAAGATTACTACTCTGATTCTATTGCTGAATTACAAAGATTTCTAAGGGTTTATCCCAATCACAAAGATATTGATTATGTTCACTATCTTATGGGGATTTGTTATTTTGAACAAATAGTTGATGAAAAAAAAGATTTGCAGTCTATCAAAAAAGCAAAAAAAAAATTTTTATTTCTTTTAAAAGAGTATCCTAATACTGAATATGCACTTGATTCAGAATTTAAGTTAAGTTTAGTTAATGATATTTTAGCTGCTAAAGAAATGTATGTCGGAAGATATTATTTTGGTAAAAAAAAATGGGTATCTGCAATTAACCGATTTAGAACCGTAATTGATGATTACGACACAACTATTTATACGGCCGAGGCATTACACAGATTGGTTGAAGTTCATTACACCATAGGTCTTATTGAGGAAGCAGAAAAGTATGCACAACTTCTTGGATATAACTATGGTTCATCTGAATGGTATCAAAATACTTATAGTTTGTTTGATAAAAATTATAAAATAAAAAAAAAAGATAGGTTGAAAAATATAAAAAAAGAAAACAAAAAGATGCTAAAAAAGTTTAAATCTCTTTTTGAGTAAAATGAAAAAAAAAAAAATTGAAAAAGAGTATAATGAAAAAATAAAAAAATTAATCAAATTTAATAAGTTTTATTATGAACATAATAATCCTCTTATAGATGATAGAGAATATGACAATCTTAAAAAAAATATTTTAGATTTAGAGAATAAATATTCTTATCTTAAAAATAAAAATTCACCTTCATTAATTATAGGTTTTAAACCCTCAAAAAATTTTAAAAAAGTTTCACACAAGGTACCTATGCTCTCATTAGCTAACGCATTTGACGAAGAGGATTTAATTAATTTTGAAAAAAAAATTATGAATTATTTGAATCAAAATAATCCTTTTGAAATTGAGTACAGCGCTGAACCTAAAATAGATGGAATTTCTGCCTCTTTATCTTACAAGGGTGGAATTTTTAAAACAGGTTTATCCAGAGGAGATGGTAAAGAAGGAGAAGATATCACAGAAAATTTGAAAACAATTAATGATATTCCTCACAAGATCTCGTCAAAAGATTTTCCTGAAGAGATAGATATAAGAGGAGAAATATTTATAAAAAATAATGATTTTAAAAAATTGGCAAATAAATTTGCTAATCCACGAAATGCAGCCTCAGGTTCGCTAAGACAAAAGAATCCTTTAGAGACAAAAAAAATACCTCTCAAATTTATTGCTTATACCTTTGGTTTTGAAAAAGGAATGAAAATTTCTAAACAAAGTGACTTTTTAAAAAAACTTAAAGAATGGGGGTTTAAAACAAATCCTTTAAACAAAACTCTCAAGGGTATTCAGAATTTAATGAAAAATTATAAAGAAATTGAAAACAAAAGAGGAAGTTTAGATTTTGACATTGATGGTATCGTTTACAAAATTAATGACTTTAAGTTACAAAAAAGACTCGGGAATGTTGCAAATGCTCCTAGATGGGCTGTGGCACATAAATTTTCAGCTAATAATGGAGTTTCAAAAATTGAAAATATTGAAATTCAAATTGGTAGAACGGGAGCATTAACACCTGTTGCTAAAATTAAGCCAATTAATATAGGTGGAGTCATGGTATCTAATGCGACACTACACAACGAAGAAGAAATAATCCGTAAAGATATCAGAGTTGGAGACACTGTATTAATCGAAAGAGCCGGCGATGTAATACCTCATGTAATTTCAGTAGACTTTAAACTTAGAGATACCAAATCAAAGAAATTCACTTTTCCATTGAATTGCCCATCCTGTGGATCAAAAACTATTAAAGAATATAACTCTTTAACAAAAAAAGAAGATGCAGTTAGAAGATGTACGAGTGATGGTTTTGATTGTGAGAAAATCTCTATTGAGAAAATTAAGCACTTTGTATCCAAAGAGGCGTTTAACATAGATGGGCTGGGTAAAAAAATTGTCGAAAATTTCTGGAAATTGAATTTAATTCGACTACCTCAAGATATATTCAAACTTGATTATACTAAAATTGAAAATTTAGATGGATGGGGAAAACAATCTGTATCTAATTTAAAATATTCAATTAATTTAAAAAAGACAATTTCGTTTGAGAAATTTATTTTCGCTTTAGGAATAAGACATATTGGATTAGAAAACGCGAAATTGATTTCAAAAAATCTTGTATCAATAAAGAATTTTATTTCATTGTCTAAAACAAAAAAATTTGATGATTTAATTAACATAGATGGGATTGGTGAAACTCAGATTAATTCTATCAAGAATTTTTTTTTAAATACAACAAATTTAAAAGTATTAAATGACCTAAGTATATTAGTTAAAATCAAAAATGCAGTTTTGCTAAAAGATGATGGTTTATTAAGCAAAAAAACGTTTATGTTTACTGGGAAGCTGACTGGTATAAGTAGAGCGGAAGCAAAATCTTTGATTGAGGATAATTCTGGATCAATTGTGAGCAATGTATCAAAAAAACTTGATTATTTGGTAGTTGGTGAAAAACCAACAAAAAGAAAAATTGATTTAGCCAAAGATTTAAAAGTAAAGTTACTATCCCAATCCGAATGGTTAAAGATGTTAAATAAAACTAGCTAACCATTTTTTTTCTTTTTTTCTTAGAAATTTTGATAAAGTTAAATAGATATTCAAGTGGTAATTAAAAAGATAATTCTTTTCTTCTTTATTAAGAATTTTAAAATTAATTAAATTTCTATCAATAGGAGCTAAAGTTAGATTTTTAAAAAATAATTCTTTTTTATTTTTTGATACGTATAAAAGATTTTCTATTCTAATACCAAATTTTCCTTTTTTATAATAACCTGGCTCGTTGCTTAGTATCATACCTTCCTGTAATCTAATTTTATTAAATTTTGAAATTGCCTGGGGACCTTCATGCACATTAGAAAAAAAACCAACACCATGTCCTGTGCCATGTTCATAATCTAGACCACTTTTTTTAAGATTTAATCTAGCTCTTTTATCAATTAGTTTACCATTGTAATGAGTTTTAAGATTTGAAGTGACAACAGCAATGTGCCCTTTCAAAACATTTGTAAAGATGTTCTTTATAGAACTTGAGGGTTCGGAAAAACATATTGTTCTAGTCACGTCTGTAGTACCATATTGGTATTGACCCCCTGAGTCACATAAAAATATATCTCTTTTGTCAATTTTTTTTGTATTTTTTTTTGTAGCACGATAGTGAATGATTGCTCCATTTTTTCCTGCTCCTGCGATAGTATTAAAACTTGGAAATAAATATCTTTTATTTTTTTTTCTAAATTTCTCCAATTTTTTTTGTGCATCAACCTCTGTTAATTTCTTTTTATTTTCCATTTTTATCCAATATAAAAATTTAGTTAATGCTACCCCATCATCTATATGCGCATTAATTATGTTTTTAATTTCAACCTTATTTTTAATTGCTTTAAAAGCATAAATTGGGTCATCTTTTATTATAATTTTATGTTTTTTGATTAGGGAGTCTTGGTAAAATATCGAGCATGTTTTATGATCAATCATAAATTTACTTTTTTTAATTTTATTAAATAAAGTAATTATCTCTTGAGGGCTTATTACTTGGTTTTTTAAAATTTTTTTTTCTTTAATTAATTTGATAGCTTTTTCTTTTTCACTTATGAGAAAAATTTCTTTATTTTTATTCAATAGTAAGTGACAATGTGGCATTGGGCTATGAGGATTATCATGACCTCGAATATTCAATAACCATGCAACATTTTCTGGTGCGCTAACAAATAAAAAATCTACTTTTTCTTTTTTTAAAATATTTGAAATTTTTCTAATTTTATTGAAATGATTTTCACCAGCTATCTCCTCTTTTAAAGAATAAAACTGTTTATTTTTTTTTGAGTAATTGTTGTAAATTTTATCGATTAAATTGAAGTTTATCATTTTAATCTTATTATACTTCAAAAAAAATTTTTTAATTTCATTCTCTGTGAATATTTTCGGATCTATGCCTAAAGTAATATTTTTAAATAACTTACAATTCAAAATTTCACTTAGCTTTTTGATTATAAAATTATTTCCACTTTCAATTCGTGCTTGAAGAGAATATCTTCCATCAACAAATAGGTAATTCTTTTTTTTTAAAATTACTGCATATCCAGCTGATCCACTAAAGTTTGAAATAGTTTTTAGCCTATCATTTAAAGAGTATTCAGAAAAAAATTCATCATTTTTAGGTATTACATACCCATCTATACCATGTGAATTAAATTTTTTTTTTAAAATTGATAATCTTTTTTTTATCATTTAAGCTTTTTCTGATATCTGATCCAACCAGGGCTTCTTATATTGTCATCATCATTAAATTCAATATCTTGATTAAATTCAAAATCATCTATTTCATTCTTATCTTGATCAAAAAAAGAATTTTTTTCTAAAAATTTTTCAGGAAGTTCACCAATAAATCTTGATGCCATACTGTCAACCCAATCACCTTGATAAAATCTGTTCATTGAAAATGATATAACTAATTTTTTTTTTGCTCTAGTTATCCCAACATATGCCAATCTCCTTTCTTCCTCTAAACCGTTTTGTCCTTTTTCCTCAATAGATTTTTGATGAGGAAAAAGACCCTCTTCCCATCCAGGTAAAAAAACAACATCAAATTCTAAACCTTTGGCAGCATGCATTGTCATCATATTTATTTTTTCACCATCCCAACTTTGATCGATAGAAGTTGCCAATGAAACATGCTCTAAAAAACTTTCTAAGTTATCGAACTCTTTCATTGCACTTATAAGTTCTTTGATATTTTCAAGTTTATTTTCATTTTCTAAATCTTTTTTATTTTTAAGCATTGCTGAGTATCCTGACTCATCAAGAACAAGTTGAAGTAACTTAACATGACTAATATTTTTTATCTTTAAGTCGCTCCTCCATTTATTTATCAAGTCTAAAAAAAGTGTTAAGCCAATCTTTGCTTTTGGTTTGATTAAATTTTGATCCATCATTTTTTTTGAGGAAATTTCCAAGCAAAGTGAATTTTTTTTTGAAAACTTATGTATTTCTTTTAGAGTAGTTTCGCCTATTGATCTCTTTGGATTATTTACAATTCGCTCAAAAGCGAGGTCATCTTTATATTGGTAGATCAAGCGAAGA
>MDTG01111601.1_pt1 | contig 11669 bp, 9 predicted proteins | sample 811421 | NCBI WGS metagenome assembly MDTG01 (sample SAMN05326645, study PRJNA326480) | marine metagenome | isolation source: seawater | place: Pacific Ocean: South East | collected 2011
AACCGAATCTTGTTTTTATCATATGGTCAAAGAAAATAATACATCAATATCTATCTGTATTCTAAGATTATCTTCAATTGGTGATATTACTCATATTCTACCAATTATATCTACACTCCAAAAAAAGTATTATAACTGTGATATCACTTGGATTATAGGTAAAACTGAATATCAATTGGTAAAGGAATTAGATGATATAAATTTTATTGTAATTGATAAAAATAAAACAATTGATTCTCTTATAGGCATGCATATCTTCTCTAAGAAGATGAAGTTCGATATTGTATTCCATATGCAAAAGTCACTAAGATCAAAGTTAATAGGAAAAATTATCAAAGGTAAAATTAATATTACATTTAATGATATTGATACTCAAAAGTCACATGTAGTAGAACATTTTTTTTCTTTCTTAGATAAAGTTAATATTAGTTCGAGAGTTCTAGATTGGAAAACAGATAAAATACTAGCTAAGAATAGGCAATATCTTGAAGAAATAAATTTTAATAAATCTAAATCTTTTGTTGCAATAAATCCGTTCACTAGTAATCGAGCAAATAATTATAGAGAATGGGATTATAATAATTATTCTATTATTGCTGAGTATTTGAAAAATAAGCATTCAATTAATACAGTTTTTTTAGGTAAAACAAGTGCTAATAAAAAATTACAACTAGAACAGAATATTAAAAATAAGTCGAATATTATTAATATGGTTAATAAAACTACTCTAGGACAAATGCTAACTATTCTCAATATTTGTAAATTTTATATCGGTCCCGATTCAGGAAGTCTTCATATGGCAAATATGTTAAAAGTCCCTATTATAGGATTATATGCTACCTCAAACCCAAGGAGGACTGGACCATACAAAAATCTTAATTATACAGTTGATAAATATGAAGAAGCTTTGAATAAATTCTCAAATAAAAGTATTTCTAGTGCTAAATGGGGAGAGCGTGTTAGAGAGAAAAATGCTATGAAACTTATAAAGCTCGATGACGTCAAGTCGATGATTAAGAAAGTTCTCTCTAGATAAACTTTTTAATGTGTTTAATTATAGCTGATGTTGACTTTCCCTCTATGATATCAACTAGCTCAACTCTTTTTTTATTTTCTAGCATATATTTTGAGCCAGCTATATCTTTACCTTCATAATCTTTTCCTTTAACTAAAACATCAGGAGTGATATCTTTTATAAGTTTTTCTGGGGTATTATCATCAAATATATAAATATAGTCTACACATGAGAATGATGAAAGCACATAAGCTCTGTCAAGTTCACTGCACACTGGCCTATTAGGTGATTTAAAATTTTTGACTGATGAATCAGAATTAAGGCCAACTATTAGTACATCACCTTTTGATTTAGCTTGTTCTAGAATATATACATGCCCTGAGTGAACAATATCAAAACATCCGTTAGTAAAAACAATTGATTTAGCGTTGTTTTTTTCTTTATTAACAATAGATAATAAATTGGAAATATTATCAATTATTTTAGGACTTTTTGATTGCATTATTAAGATTACTTTTACTAATACTAACAGTTCCAAGATGTTGAATCGATAGTCCAGCAGCTATATTTGCAAGTTCACATGATTTTTTTAGAGTTTTATTTGATGATAATGATGCTGCTAATACTGAAATAACGGTGTCCCCTGCTCCTGTAACATCATAGACTTCTTTCTGAGAAGTTGGAAAGGAGATAACTGTATTCTTCTCAAATAGGAGCATCCCATTTTTACCAAGAGTTAATAACAAGGCATCTAGATTAAGCTCATTCTTAAGCTTTTTACCTTTTTCAATCATCTGTTTTTTATTTTTTGTTTGTCCAGTGATTATATCAAATTCAAGTTCATTAGGTTTAATTAAAAATGAATTTTTGTAAATTGAGAAGTCTGATCCTTTTGGATCTACAAGAACCTTTATTTTATTTTTGTTAGCAATCTCAATAACTTCAGCTGCAATTGGCTTTATAACACCTTTATCGTAATCTGATAATATTATTAAGTCAGTATCTTTGATGTACTTCGATAATTTATTAAGCAAATCATTATGCATTTTGGATTTATTTTTATCTTCATGGTCTAAACGGATTAAGTGTTGATCATTACCTATAACCCTAGACTTTAGTGTGGTTCTAATTGTGATATCTTTTATTGGATCAAATTTTATTTCAGTGTGTCTTAAAACTTTTATTAATTCTTTTAGTTCTGGATCATCCCCAGTAATTCCCAATAAAGTAACTTTCATACCTAAAGCTGATAAATTTTTAGCTACATTAGATGCACCTCCGGGCCTATATACTATCTTATTTATATCTACAACTGGAACAGGAGCTTCTGGTGACATTCTAGTAACAGAACCATGGCTATATTTATCTAACATTATATCGCCAATAACTAAGATATTTTTCTTTTTAAACATATCAAACTTGCGTTAACCAATTATTGTATTCTGGAACCTTACCTCTTATGATATTAAAATAAATTTCTTGAATTTTTTTTGTAGAAGGACCAGGAACTCCTTTATTTATTTCTACATCATCTATTTGAATAATTGGCGTCACCTCTGCTGCAGTACCTGTAAAGAATGCCTCGTCAGACATTTTTGCCTCTTCAACTGAAATATTTTTTTCAATAACATCATAGTCTAAATCTTTTGCTATCTTCATAACAGTTTGACGTGTGATGCCATTCAAAACTGTGACATCCTTTGGGGTAAATAAGCTGTTTCCACTTAACATAAAAAAGTTCTCGCCAGATCCTTCATTAACATTATCATCTATATCTAATATAAGCGCTTCATCATACCCAGAGTTTAATGCATCTTTGAGTGCCAACATAGAATATAAATAATTACCAGAAGCTTTTGCTTTATGCAGCATACTCTTTTCGGTCCTTTTAGGAAAATCTGTTACTTTAACTTTAATACCATTTTTTATTTTATCCTCTCCGAGATATGAGCCCCAGTCCCATGCTGCAACACATGCATGAACTTTCAAATTATCAGCCCTCAGCCCCATTCCTTCGGAACCATAAAAACACATAGGCCTAATATAAGCATTCTGTAAATCATTTATTTTTACTACCTCAGTTTGAGCAGCATTTAATTCTGAAGCAGAAAACGGAATTGTCATACCTATTAATTTTGCTGACTCAAATAGTCTATTTGTATGGTCCTCTAATCTAAAGATGGCAGGCCCATTTGAGGTTTCGTATGCTCGGACACCCTCAAAGACTCCAGTACCATAATGTAGCGTGTGTGTTAATACATGAACTTTTGCATCAGACCACTCTAGTAAATTTCCATCCATCCATATTTTACCTTTTAGGTCCGACATTATCATTTTTTTACCTTTCTAGAATTTAAAGAAAACTATAGCATGTATTGTTCTGTTGGGAAATTGGTCACTAACGTTAATTTATTTATGAAAAAGTGTAATTTCCTTGTAATTAATATATTATCTTGATAATAATGATAATCATTCTTATTTACAATGCTTAGAAAGTACATATTTATATCAATATTACCTACCCTGCTTATAACGGGTTGTTCAAGTAAATCTGTGACTGAAGAGGTAAATTTGTACACCGCAAGGAAAGAACATTTGTTAAGACCATTAATAGATATTTTTGAAAATGAAACAAATATAAAAGTAAATATTGTTTCAGCTAAAACTAAGATACTAATTAAGAAAATTATTGATGAAGGCGAAACAAGTCCTGCTGATTTATTAATAACAGTTGATGCTGGTAATTTGCATAAAGCAAAATTAAAAGGCATTTCTCAAGAAATTAAATCAGATAAGATCAATAAGCTTGTTCCTGAAAATTTAAGAGATCATGAGGGTCACTGGTATGGACTTTCTATTCGTTCGAGGGTAATTATGTATAATCCACTAGCATTGAGCCCAAAACTTATAATGAACTATGAAGATTTAGCCAATACTTCTCTTAAGGGCCGCGTCTGTATCAGATCATCAAGTAATATATACAACCAATCTTTGCTTGCATCATTAATATATCATAATGGACAAGAAAGCGCATTGAAATGGGCACAAGGCATAGTTAATAATTTTTCAAGACAGCCCAAAGGTAACGATAGGGGACAAATGACAGCTGTTGTTCTTGGGCAATGTGACGTTACTCTAGCTAATACTTATTACCTAGGAAAGTGGATTTCATCAAAAAAAGATACTGAAAAGGAATATGCAAAAAAAATAAAAGTTTTATTTCCAAACCAAGATAATAGAGGTTCTCATATAAACATTAGTGGTGTATTCGTAACAAAAAATGCGAAAAATAGAGATAATGCTATCAAGCTAATAGAATTTCTAGCAAGCGACAAAGCTCAAGAAATTTACGCAAAACAAAATCATGAATATCCAATCAGACAGAATATTAATGTATCAGATGTGGTTAAATCATGGGGATACCCATTCAAAATGGACTCAATGAGTTTAACAGAGCTTGGAGTACTGAATGATGAAGCTGGAAAAATTTTTGATATAGCTAAATGGAAATAAAATTTTTTGTCTTATAAACTTGATACTTTTAATAATTTTTTAACATTCATATTTGTTTTCATATTTCTATTACCAATATTATTTATATTTTTGAATTTATTCACACCTGCAACTGAAGTTTGGGTACATATCAAGACCTATCTTTTACAAGAATATGTGCTTAATTCACTTATTATTGTCTTCTTCGTGGCATTATTTACAATAATTATAGGTACCTCTCTAGCATGGCTTGTGAGTATGTATGACTTCCCTGGAGTAGATATTTTCAAATGGTTACTTATTGTGCCTATGGCAATACCGACATATATAAATGCTTTTATATATTCAGGACTCAATGATACATCAGGTATAATTTTCAATTTCTTTGAGTACTCTTTTGGCTTAGGACCATTTGTATATAACTTATATAACATCCAAAATATATATGGAGTAATCTTTGTTATGTCAATTAGCCTTTACCCGTATGTATATTTACTATGTCTTCCCGCGCTAGCAAATCATTCGTATAGTGTCTTTGAGGTAGGAAAATCTCTAGGTTTAACTAAATATCAAAGATTGACAAAAATAGGGATGCCAATTATTAGACCAGCAATAATAGCAGGTGTAAGTTTTGTGATTATGGAGACACTAGCAGAATATGCAACTATGGAATATTTTGGCGTATCCACATTTGCAACAGGAATATTTAGAGCATGGTTTGTTTTAGGTGATGATATAAGCTCTCTACGTTTATCATCTTTTTTATTAACATTGGTATTTTTCTTGATATATTTTGAGGGAATTTCTCGTGGAAAAAAGAACTATAATAATCCAACCAATAAAATTTACGAAAGGAAGAAAGATATTCCGCACAATAAAACTTTACCAATATTTTTCTGTTCTACAGTTTTATTTTTAGGTTTCATTCTACCATTAATTCAAATTTTTTATTGGATATCATATTCTTTTAAAGAGATAGATATTTTCTTTCTAGCAAGACTCATTGGTTCTAGTTTTAGTATTGCTTTCATAAGTGCAATTGTAATTATTATATTTACAATAAATATCACTTTTATTATACGTTTGACGAGAAATATCTTTATAAAAATATCAACAAAAATATTTTCATTAGGATATTCTATACCAGGTGTAGTATTAGCTGTGGGGGTAATTACTCCAATAACATATATGGAAAAATCATTTTCGAATTTATTTAATTACCCACCTGAAACTATCCTTACAGGCACATTTGTATTACTCGTTGCGGCCTACCTTGTTAGATTTTCTACTATTGCAATAAAAACAATAGAATCTGGTTTTAATAAGATTTCAAAAAACTATGATTTACTATCATCAAGTTTTGGCTACTCAAAGTTACATACACTTCTTAAGATACATGTTCCTATTTTACTTCCAACTATATATTCTGCTTTAATTTTACTTTTTGTTGATATTGTTAAAGAACTACCAATGACGCTAATACTAAGACCGTTCAATTTTACTACTCTTCCAGTATATCTTTATGAATTAGCAGAAGCAGAAAATTTGTCTTCAATTGGAATACCTGGCCTTATTTTAATCATAATTTGTCTAATACCAGTTATAATTCTATCTAGAGGTATTATGAATAATGTCGCAAAATAAATTACGTCTTGAAGAAGTTAGAATTACTCTTGATTCAAAAACAATTCTAGATAGCGTAAATTTAACTATAAACGATGGAGAGATAGTTTCATTAATGGGGGCAAGTGCCTCAGGAAAAACGTCTTTGATTAGATCTATAGCTGGATTTAATAATATATCATCCGGCAAAATTGAATTAGATGGCCAGATTATTGATGATTCGAATAAACAAACTGATGTAGTAAAAAGAAACATTGGGGTAATATTCCAGGATCTTGCACTATTCCCACATCTAACTGTGAGAGAGAACATTTCTTTTGGTTTGAATAATATAAATCAAGCTCAAAAATTAAAAAGAGTGGGCGAGTTGGAGTTGCTTTTAAACATTAAAGATATAAAAGATAGATATCCTCATCAGATTTCTGGAGGACAACAACAAAGAGTTGCTATCGCTAGAGCTATAGCCCCAAAACCTAATTTACTACTACTTGATGAGCCTTTTAGTGCGTTAGACTATGAACTAAAAATTAATCTCATGGAAGATATTATCAAACTTATAAAATCTGAAAATATTACAGCCATTCTTATTACTCATAGCGCACATGAGGCTTTTAAAATGTCTGACAAAATTGCGTTTATAGGTAACAATACAATTGCCCAGTATGCAAGCCCATACGACATTTACCACAGACCTCTGTCAAAGGAAATTTCTAATTTTTTTGGAATATCATCATATATTGAAGCAGAAATCATAGATGCTAGTCATATCAGAACGATATTAGGTGATTTTAATGGCAGCTTTGAAAAATATAAAAAAGGCACTAAAGTAGAATTATTAATCCGGCCTGATAATATTACCTATGATGATGATTCTGATTTTTCAGCAAAAATTATAAAACAAACATTTCTCGGATCAGATTTTTTATATGAATTAGAATTAAAAGATAGTCAGAAAATATTTTGTTATGAACCTGCTCAACATAATCATAAGATCAATCAAATAATTGGAATAAATCTTAATCTAGCTCATTTAACTGTTTTAGATAACTAATTAATTTTTCTTAGATCTCTTCTTAATATTTTTCCAACATTTGTTTTCGGTAAATCATCTATAAAAGTAACTTCTTTTGGAACTTTATAATCAGTTAAGCCCTTTTTACAAAATGTAATGACATCTGTAGCAGAAAGGTTTTTATTTTTTGTTACAATAAACGCTCTGATATATTCACCTCTATTTTTGTCAGGAACACCAATAACTCCAGCTTCATGTATATCAGGATGAGTGGATAGGTAATCCTCAAGCTCATTAGGGAAAACGTTATACCCAGATGTAATTATCATATCTTTTTTCCTATCAACAATATATATGTATCCCTTCTCATTCACGCGCGCAATATCTCCAGTTTTAAAATAACCGTCTTTAGTAAAAGGACTGTTATGTTCTTCTGAATATTTCCAATAGCCAGACATAACTTGCGGCCCCTTGACACATAATTCACCAGGCTGGCTATTATTTATAATATCTCCATGATCATCAACAACTTTTATATTAGTTGATTGTACAGGAAGTCCAATGCTTCCATTATAAGGGTCATTAATTTTATTAATTGATATCACAGGTGATGTTTCTGTCAAACCATATCCTTGTGTTATATTAGTCCCAGTAATTTGCTTCCATTTTTGTGCTGTTTCACTCAATACTGCCATGCCCCCTCCTACTGAAAATTTAAAATTTGAAAAGTCTAAATTTTTAAATTTTTTACTTGTCATAAGAAGATTGAATAATGTATTAACAGCGGTCATGATCGTAAATTTTTTCTTTTGTAATACTTTAAGAAATGAGTTGAGATCTCTTGGGTTCGCTATTAAAACATTCTCTGCACCAATCTTTAAAAAAGTTAAACAATTTACTGTAAAAGAGAAAATATGAAATAGTGGCAATGCTGTAATGATTATTTCCTCTCCAGGTTTGATATTTGGTTCTATCCAGTTCGAAACTTGTTGGACATTAGATAAAAGATTTTTATGAGTAAGTATGGCTGCTTTAGACTTACCTGTAGTACCTCCAGTGTACTGAAGAAGAGCGATGTCATCTGGTTCCACGTAAACATCTTTATACCCAAAATTATTAGAAATAATATCTTTGAAATAAATAATATTTTTATTTTTTTCAATATTGACTGACTGTTTTTTATAAAACATTACTATAGGTACAAGAAACTTCATAAATGGATTTAATAAATCGTTAATTTTACAAATAATTATTTTTTTTAGTTGTGAATTCTTAATACATGGTTTCAACTCACTATAAAATTTATCTAATACAAATATATACTCAGATTCAGAATTAATTAATAAATCTTGTATTTCTCTAGATTTATACATCGGGTTAACATTGATTACTGTAGCTCCACAATAATAAGAGCCAAATAATGATATAGGATATGTAAATAAATTAGGAAGCATAATAGCTATCTTTGTATCTTTTTTAACTCCTAAATATTGGAGATATGCTGCTAATCTTTTAGACAATAAACTTGTCATTCTATAATCCAACGAAGTATTTAAACTATAATAAGCAGTTTTATGTTTGTATGTACTTGCTGATGACTCCAGCAAATCTATAATATTTTCATGGTCAATATTTTCTAGGTTATCGCTTAGATGCTCGGGGTATTCATTATTCGAATTATTGCTCATAATATATTTATTGTAACATTGAATATATTTCTAAATTATGAAATATAAAGAACAAGGCCTCTATATAATATGTTATTTTAGATAACAATGATAAATAGTTTAGTCTAATATGAAATCTATTATAATAAAGATATTAAATAAATATTCTTACTTTAAGCTCAGAAAAGAAGCCCATCTTACAATTGGAGCAAATTCTGTTGTAAATTATAGATCTTTTGATTTACAAAATAATAAGAATTGTAGGTTTGTTATAGGTGAAAAATCTTTAGTTTATGCATCATGTGTATTTGAAAAAAAGGGAGCTACTATTGAGATTGGTAGAAATACATTCATAGGCGGAAGTGTATTGAGTTGTGCTGAAAAGATTAAGATTGGTGAAAATGTTTTGATTGCTTGGAATGTAACTATATTTGACCATAACTCACATTCTCTAAATTATAATGTTCGTAGAAATGATTTGCCCGAGTTATTTAATGGGGGAAAAACATGGGAAGATGTGAGTATTAGTCCTACAATAATTGAAGATGATGTTTGGGTGGGCGTGAATGCAATTATCTTAAAAGGTATTACAATTGGAAAAGGTTCTATTATAGCTGCTGGTGCGGTTGTGACAAAGAACGTGTCACCAAATACATTAGTTGCAGGTAATCCTGCACAGGTTGTTAAAGATTTGAAATATGATTAAAGATTAAGTTAGTTTTTTAACAGCATATTCTTTTAGTATGGAAATAAGCTTTATTAAATCATGTCTGGTATGACAACAGCTTATAAAAAAACAACAATTACTTGATATAAAAATATCTTTTTTTAATAAATAATCCTTAATATTAATTGACTCACTAAAACCATGATTATATTTTTATCTATAAAATCTATTACTTATTAATTTTGATGAAAAAATAGGCCTAATAATTGACTCAAATCTTTGAATTCTAAATTCATTTATTTTCTCTTTGAAACTTCTTAATGAGTTCATTTTTTTATTTGATGACTAATTCATCTAATTGCTCATATATAGTGAAGACATAAAAAAACCCCAAAAGTATTACTGCCATTGGGGTTTTTGGATATTTCAAAAATGAAATGAGTCTTACATTCCCATGCCGCCCATTCCGCCCATGCCGCCCATGCCGCCCATGCCGCCCATATCTGGCATAGCTGGAGCTGCAGGTTCATCATCTTTAGCAAGTTCAGTTACCATAGCTTCTGTAGTAATCATTAAACCAGCTATTGATGCGGCATTTTGTAATGCAGTTCTAGTAACTTTCGTTGGATCTAAAATACCCATTTCTAACATATCGCCGTATTCACCAGTAGAGGCATTATACCCAAATGCATCTTTACCTTCTTCGACTTTAGATAGAATAACAGAGCCTTCTTGACCAGCATTTGTTACGATTTGTCTTAAAGGTTCTTGCATAGCCTGTGTTGCTATAGCAATCCCTTGTGTTTGATCTGAGTTATCACCTTTGAGTTTTACAAGTGCTTGTCTTGCTCTTAACATAGCAACGCCCCCACCAGCAACAACACCTTCTTCAACAGCCGCTCTAGTTGCATGAAGAGCATCTTCCACTCTAGCTTTTTTCTCTTTCATTTCTACTTCAGTAGCAGCTCCAACTTTAATGACTGCAACTCCACCTGCTAGTTTAGCAACACGTTCTTGCATTTTTTCTTTGTCATAGTCGGAAGTAGCTTCTTCAATTTGGGCGCGGATCTGAGTTACACGTCCTTCAATAGCTGTCTTATCTCCTCCGCCATCTATGATAGTAGTATTTTCTTTGTTGACAGTTACCTTTTTAGCTGTACCCAAGTCTTTTAATTCTGCTTTTTCTAGACTTAATCCCACTTCTTCGGAGATAACGGTACCACCAGTTAATATAGCAATATCCTCTAGCATAGCCTTACGTCTATCACCAAAACCAGGAGCCTTCACTGCAACAACTTTCACAACACCTCTTATGCTATTAACGACAAGAGTAGCCAACGCCTCTCCCTCAACATCTTCAGCAATGATAAGTAGTGGTTTGCTTGCTTTTGCAACACCCTCTAGAACCGGCAACATGTCTTTGATATTTGTTATTTTTTTGTCAAAAAGAAGAACATATGGATCATCCAGCTCAGACGCCATTGTTTGTTGGTTAGTTGCGAAATATGGTGACAGATACCCACGATCAAACTGCATACCTTCCACTACATCAAGCTCATTATCTAATGACTGTCCTTCCTCTACTGTAATAACACCCTCTTTGCCAACTTTATCCATTGCTTCAGCAATAATTGAGCCAATATCTTTATCTGAATTTGCTGATATTGTTCCTACTTGCTCAATAGCATTTTGATCTGTACATGGTTTTGACATTTTCTGAAGTCCTTCGACTGCAACTGACACAGCCTTATCAATACCTCTTTTTAAATCCATTGGGTTCATGCCAGCAGCTACACATTTTAGGCCCTCTTTGAGTATTGCTTGCGCAACGACGGTTGCTGTTGTCGTTCCGTCACCCGCTATATCAGATGTTTGAGATGCAACTTCTTTTACCATTTGAGCACCCATATTTTCAAATTTATCGTTTAATTCAATCTCTTTAGCGACAGAAACTCCATCTTTGGTTACAGTAGGAGCCCCGAACGATTTATCTAGAACAACATTTCTACCTTTTGGGCCAAGCGTTGTCTTCACTGCATTAGCAAGAATGTTCACGCCATTTGCTAATTTTTTTCTGGCGTCATCGCCAAACTTTACTTCTTTTGCTGTCATTTGTCTTGTCCTCGAATATTAATTAGTTATGATTGCTGTGATATCGTCTTCTCGCATTACGAGCATTTCTTCACCATCAAT
>MDTG01193738.1_pt1 | contig 11669 bp, 7 predicted proteins | sample 811421 | NCBI WGS metagenome assembly MDTG01 (sample SAMN05326645, study PRJNA326480) | marine metagenome | isolation source: seawater | place: Pacific Ocean: South East | collected 2011
TACAAATGATCCATAAATTTTATCATCTAAATTTATTTGTAGTGCTTTCTGTCCTGCTGTCAGTATTACATTTTTGGTCATACTTTTTATATTTATATAAATGCAAATTTATAATAGATATTAACTAATATAGGAATTTATGTACTAATTTTACATAAACTTTAAATCTATAAATGAAAATAACATTATTAGGTACTGGTACTTCACAGGGTGTTCCAGTTATTGCTTGTGAATGTAGTGTTTGTATGTCAAAAAATTTTAAAGATAAAAGACTACGTTCTTCAGCAATGATTGAAGTTGACGATACAACAATCATAATTGATACCGGTCCTGACTTTAGACAACAAATGTTAAGAGAAAATGTAAAAAAAGTTGATGCTATTTTATTTACTCATCACCACAAAGATCATACTGCAGGCATGGATGATATTAGAGCGTTTAATTATAAATTAAAAAAAGACATGCAAGTATATTGCTCTAAAGAAACAAGCAATGCATTAAAAAAAGAGTTTTCTTATGTTTTTAGTGAGAATAAGTATCCAGGAACACCGAGAGTAATCATAAATCATATCAGTAATAAAACATTTAAAATTAACAATACTTCTATTATACCAATTAAAGCACTGCATTATAAAATGCAAGTTTATGGATTTAGGATAAATGATTTTGTTTATTTAACTGATGTAAGTTTTATAGATAGTTATGAAATTGAAAAAATGAAAAATGCAAAATTAATTGTACTTGATGCATTGAGGAAAAGTGAACATATTTCCCATTTTAATTTAAATCAAGCATTGGATCTATTAGGCGTACTAAAGCCCCAAAGAGCCTTGTTAACACATATTTCTCATTACATGGGGCTCCATAATGAAGTTAACGAAGAATTACCAAAAAATATAAAGCTAGCTTTTGACGGTCAATCTATTGAGATTTAATTGTTATTTTTACAAAAAAAATAATATGCAAAAAACTTGTTTACTACTACTATTTACATTTTTCTTATTTAGTTTGTCTGCTATTACGCATAGTCATTATGATGAAAACGAGATAAGATTTGTCAAAGATAAGAAACCACTTAATGATCAATATCAATCATTACTAAGAAGCAGTGGTTTGTGGCAACAATTTCAAGAAAATAATCCAAACTGGTTTGTTATTTTTAATGAACAAAATCAGCTTCCACATAGAGCATTTGGTTCACCTATTCAAATTAATAGTGTTAATGATTTTTTAATCAATAATAATTTTATCTTACCAAATGATTTAAGAGAGTCTTACTCTATAAAAAATGATAAATATATTACAAAGAAATTTATTCAATATCATAACAATTTAGAAGTAATAGGTAGTAGCCTGTATGCTAAACTTACAAATGATAATAAAATAGTTTCTTTTGGACTTGATTTATTTAATGAAATTAATTTAGATGTCAATCCTATTATAGATATAAATGAAGCAATTAATAGTGCAACTTCTAATATATTAAATCCAATAACTAATATAATTGTTGAAGATGAACTAAAAATCTTAGCTGTGCCTGTCTATAGAGATTATAAACATCATTTAATTTATCAAGCTACTTTTTCTACAACAACTGATCATGGCCCAGCTAATTATTTATGTTATGTTGATGCTCATACGGGTCAACTGTTAATGCGTAAAAATATGGTTATGTATGAAGCTCCTCCATCTGGTAATTCTACTGTTTCTGGAGAAATATATACATCTAATCCTTATAATCCATCTTCCATTGAAAAGTTCAAATATTTAAAAGCTATAGATCAAAATACAAATATTAATTACTTCACTGACAACAACGGAGAAGTATTTTTACCATCACCACTTGGAACAGTTATTAGGTATAAATTAGAAGGAGAATATGCTAATGTTGAAACAAATGGTGTTACTCCTGACATTTATGAAAATCTTTCATCTACTAATTTAATCAATTTTGATAACTCTAATTCTTCAATACAGGAAAGAACAGCTTATTGGGCTGTAAATGAAATACATGACCATATGAAATATTATTTCCCAACATATACTGGCTTAGATAATCCTATGCAAACAAATATTGATGTTTCTGGAAATTGTAATGCATATTTTGATGGTAGCTCTATAAATTTTTATGCTCAAGGAGGAGGATGTCATGCAACAGCAAATTTACCAGATGTTGTATATCATGAATATGGTCATGCTATTAATAGTGGAAGATACAATGGTTCTGGATGGAATGGTGGAATGTCTAATGGAGGCTTAAACGAAGGTTTTGCTGATGTGTGGGCTATTTCCCTAACAGATAATCCCGTTCTTGGATATGGGTGGGATTTACTAGACCCAACAATTTTTGTCAGAAGATATGATCAAGATAGGAAAGTATATCCTCAGGACTTGGTTGGGGAAGTTCATGCAGATGGTGAAATAATTGCAGGTGCTTTTTGGGATTTGTATTTAAACTTAGGTAGTATGAATCAAATGTTGGATTTATTTAAATATACTTATGATAGTGGTGTTGATGGTCCTGATGGAGATGAAGGGGTAATATATACTGATATTTTACTAGAAGTTTTATATGCTGATGATAATGATGCTGATTTAAGTAATGGAACACCAAACGACTTAGCCATTGTCAGTGCTTTTAATTTACATGGCATTACTTTATTATCTAATGCTGTTATATCTCATAATCCTATCCAAGTTGCAAATGCAAGTACACCAATTACTGTTAATGCAAGCGTATCTTTAACTTATCCATGGGCTCTAGGATCTACAAATTGTTTTTATAAAATAAACGATGCAAGCTCCTGGACAAATTTATCAATGAACGGAGTCACTTCTCTCAGCGTGTCAATTCCTTCTCAACCTAATGGTACAATAATTTCTTATTATTTGTCTTTAACTGACAATTTTGGAAATGAATCGGCGGTTACTCCTATTGCTGCGAATCTTATTCCAATAAAAGATGCCAATCTTCCGAATTTCATTTTGGTAGGATATGACGTTATGCAAGTTGAAGATTTTGATGGTAATTTTGGTTTTTGGCAAACCGGAGGTTTTGATGATAATGCAACCACTGGTATATGGGAAATAGGTGTTCCTATTCCTTCTTACGGAGTATACGGTGACCCAAGTACTATTTGTCAAACTGATGCTCAAAATACTTCCGGTGGCACTCAATGTGCTTTTACTGGTAACGCATCTTCAGCACAAGATGGTCTAGGAACAAATGATGTTGATGCAGGACATACCTCATTATATTCACCTACATATGATTTGTCAGCATTTGTAAACCCTGCATTTTCATATTACAGATGGTATACAAATAGTCCGTATAGTGGAGCAAATCCAGGTGCTGATTGGTGGCAAGTGATGATTACAGATGATGGTACTAACTGGGTTTATGTTGAAGACAATATAAGCTCTGATATAAGTTGGAGAAAATTTGCTTTTAGAGTTCAGGACTATGTTTCGCTAAGTAATAATGTACAGCTAAAATTTATTGCTTCTGATAGTATTCGTTTAGGTCAAAATCTTGACGGTGGTAGTTTAATTGAAGCTGCAGTAGATGATTTAGTTCTTTATGAAAGCAGAGAGACATCTGCTAATATTGAAATCTTAGACGGATCAAAAAATAAGTTAATTAAAGTTACAGATATTTTGGGAAGAGAAGTTGTTAATAAAGATTATATGCGTCATAAAGTTCTTATTTTTATCTACGATGATGGTACAGTAGTTCGGAAATTTAATACTTTTTAACATATTTCTAATTCTCCATTATTTATAACTGCTAGTGCTTTTCCTTTTAGTTTTTCTCCAACAAATGGGGTGTTTTTTGATTTTGATTTTATATCTTCTTCATTAAATAACCATTCAACATCTGGATCAAAAAGAGTCATGTTTGCTTCTCTTCCTTCTTCAATTATAACTTCTTCAATATTTAATATTTTTCGTGGATTTATCGATATTTTTTCTATTAGTTTACTAATGCCTATTTTATGAATTATATGCTTACCCAATAATCCAAATGCACTTTCAAGTCCGATGATTCCACTTTCTGCATTATCAAATTCTGTCTTTTTATATTCTTCATTAATTGGAGTATGATCGCTTGATATTATGTCTATAACATCATTTTTAAGACCATTAATTAAACTTGAATTATCAATTTTTGTTCTAAGTGGTGGTGAAACTTTATATCTTGTGTCAAAATTTTTAATTAAATCTTCAGTTAAAAATAAATTATGAATTGTAACATCAGAACTTACCTTTAAACCTAATGATTTTGCCTTCTTTATTTTATTGACACTTTCTTTTGTTGATATATAGCTTAAGTGTAATTTACTGTTTGTATATTTACATAAATTTAGATCTCTGTCAACCATAATTTCTTCTGCAACTGATGGTATTCCCTTTAATCCAAGCTTAGTGCTTATTTCTCCCTCATTCATGTGCCCTTTAGCTAAACTTGTATCACATGCATAGTTCATAATTAAAAAATCGGCATCTTTTGAGTACAGCATTGCAATTTTCATAACATCATTTCTACTCAATGAATTTTTATCATCTGTAAATGCTTTACAACCTGAATTATACATATCATACATTTCTACAATATCATTTCCTTCACAGTTTTTAGTAATATTTCCAGCAACATGAATATCTAATATATTTCTTTTTGAAATATTTTTAATAAATTCGAGCATACCCTTATTATCGATGTAAGGTTTTGTGTTTGGCATTAACATGACTCCTGTAAAACCACCCTTTATGGCAGCATTGCTTCCAGTCAAAATTGTTTCTTTTTCTTCGTATCCAGGTTCACAAAAATTTACATGAATATCAAACCAACCAGGTGAAACATGTAAGTTTTTATGTTTATATTCAGTAATTTTATTTTTGTTATCAATTTTGATGGATTTTTTAATTTTTTGAATCTTACCTTTCTCAACAAGTATATCCATTTTTTTTTGATGATATTTACTCTGAGGATCAATTATTAATGCAGATTTAATTAATATTTTCATATTTTAATTTTTTTAATAAGTAATATTTCAATAGCAAAGAATAAGAGAGATAGAATTAGTGCTATTTTCCAATATTCTTTGCTGTCAATATTTTTTATTTTATTAGATAATTCTATATCAGAATTAATAAAATTTAAATTATTTTTACTGTTGAGATCAGTTAATTTTTTATTATTTAAAGTTTTAATTTTATTTTCTGATGAATTTATATTAAAAGCAATTTTTTCTTTAATTTTATTATTAAAACTAATTGAGTATACTCCAGCTTCTGTGATTTGTTTATTATGATCAATTAAATTTTTTCCATTTTGATTTATAATTGTTGGAATTATATCAATATTGTTTCCAACTATTCTAACATTTTGTATACTATTTGTTCTTTCTTTTGAGATTATATAGTTAGTTTTACCTAGTGTATAGTATTGTGGTGTTAATTTGGAAGAAGATGTTGCAATATTTATTAATGTAGGCACAAATAATGCATGATCTTTAAAATTATTATATCCTTTAGATAAAGGACTTGTAAATTGATATATTCTTCCATTTTTTAGATTATAATTGACTAAAAACGGATCTTTGTTAGCGAATTTTATAATTTCATTAAATACTTTATTCTTGTTTATTTTGTAATGTTTATAGCTATTAGGATATTCAACTTTACTTAAATCATTATTTGTAAATACATTTTTATAAATATCGTTTTCTAAAACAAAATTATTAATCTTTAAATCATTTACAGAAGTTGATTTAATATTATTTATTTTTAACTCAGACAAAAGAGTATTAAATCTCTGAAAATCTTGTAATTTAGGAGGAGGTACAATTAGTAAGCTTCCTCCTTTGTTTAAAAAAGTAGTTAATGTATTTAATAATCCACTTGAAATTTCTTCAATTTCGTTCAGAACGATTAAATCTTGTTTAAGCAGTAGGTTATAATTAATGTTTTCTAGTTCAAATTCATTAAATAAAAACATGCTTGTATCATTTTTAAATAAATCACGAAAACAATTTTTTTTGTTTTTAGTGTTAATTATTGAAACATTAATTTTATCAAGTTTATTTATGGTAAAAAATAATTTGTTATCAAATGAAATAGGGGTATCTTGTGTTCTTATATCACCGCTTATTATTGATTTTTTTTCGATAAAATCAAATAAGATATCTTTTTTCTCAAAAGGAGAAAGATTTATATATTGTTGAGATTTTTGTTTGTCATTGAGGTGAAGATATAAAGGCTCATTTATAATTTTATTATTACTTGAGTTACTGACTTGAACACGAAGAGTTATCTTATCATTGTATTTAAAAATAGGCTCCTCTATTATTACACTGTCTATGCAGACATTTGGTAGATTTAAATTTTTTAAATGAATAAATGTGACTTTGTTTGCAAGTTCTGGTTTTATTTTATTAAATTTAAGTGTCTTTTCTTGTAAATCTGAAATAAAATATAAATGATATGTATCATTTGTAAAAAGATTTATTCTATTAATTATATCTTCAAATCTTTTTTGCTTGTATGTTGGATTTATTTTATCAATCTGTAAGAAAATATCTTTTTTGCTGTATTCAAAATTATTATTGAGAGAAAAATTATTTGAAACAACATAAAAATTATGTTGATCAGAATAAGATTTGATTATTTCTTTGGCATTATTTTTTGCAATTTCAAGCAAATTACCATTACCAAAATCAATATCCATACTTAGCGAATTATCAATATATACAACTATGTTATGGTTTGTATTTTCTTTTTTTACAGCAACAAATGGTTTTGCAAATGCAATTATTAGGAAACTTATTGCTAATATTCTACTTAATAAAATTAATAAATTTTTAAGTTTAGTTCTTTGCTGTTTTTTTTGTTTTATCTCTTTTAAAAAACGTATACTGCTAAAGTAAATTTTCTTGTTCTTTTGAAGATTAAATAAATGAATTATTATTGGGATAGCAATTGCAAGTAGTGCGTAAAGCAATTTTGGGTTTTGAAAACTCATCAAAGCGTAAAATTAGTTTTTTTAAATGTATTATTAACGTTTTGGTTAAATAATTTTTCCGTCCTCTATTTTTATTACTCTATCAGCAAGTTTGGCTAAATTATTATTATGTGTTATCACTACTACAGTTTGTTTCTTTTCTTTATTTAATTTTAATAAAATATTGTGTAAATCCTTTGCGTTTTTAGAGTCAAGATTTCCCGAAGGTTCATCTGCTAAAAGAATTGTAGGTGAGTTAATCAATGACCTTGCTACAGATACTCTTTGTTGTTCCCCTCCAGATAATTCATTTGGCTTTTGATTAATTTTATCTATCATGTTTAAACTTTGGAGTATTTGTTTAGCTTTCTCTTCAATTTTTACTTTATTTACATTATTGATTAGTGCTGGCAGACAAACATTTTCTAATACAGTAAATTCAGGTAACAAGTTATGAAATTGAAAAACAAAACCAATTTGTTCATTTCTAAACTTAGATAATTGAGTGTCATTAAGGTTTTTAATTTCTTGATTATTTATTTTTAATGATCCATCTTGTAATTTTTGTAATGTGCCTAAAATATTTAATAATGTTGTTTTGCCTGCACCAGATGAACCAATAATAGAAATAAATTCCCCTTTATTAATTTCTAAACTAATATCTTTTAGAACTTTGAGATTACCATATGAAAATTTTATGTTTTTAGCTATTATCATTTTTTAAGTAAAGGTAATCTAAATAATAAATAATCTTAAAAGAGATACTATTTTGTTGTTCAATATTTAATGAATTGTTAAGGTTATCGATCCAATGGTTTGTAATAAAATTTTCTGTATTATCAATGCCATTTTTCCATACTAAACTTATTTGGCTTCCTGGTAAAAACCACCAATTAAAGATAATATCTGATGTCCATGTCGTGTAATTAATATCATGATTGCCAATATAATTTGATTCATATAGGTAACCATCATCGTTTAATTTTTTAAACTCAAGATTTCTAACTTGGTCTAGATGGTAACGAAGTTTAACTGACAAATCCATTTTGTTATTTAAAATATAATTGAAACTAAAAACATTTGTTATCATATTTACATTTCTTTCAGCAAAAATAAAATCAACATATGGGGGTTCTACTAGAAAAGGAAGCGTATCATGTATTACAAATCCAACGTCATTGGTTTCTTTTTTTATTGAAAGTATATATCGCATCGATATTTTATCATTTAATCTAAATCTTGGAGCAATTCTCCATCGGTATAAATATCCATTATACAGCGGTTTTAGACCGTATCCACCTCCAAAATCTAATGCAACTTTTTTTCTATAATCGGTAGAAATCCATCCTCCAAAATACATCGATTTAGATCTTTTTAATGGATTTAATAAATTTCCAGATCTTGATTCATAAAAATCATTTTTTTCATAAGGATTAAGATTTGTTCTTAAAAAAATTGTTGTATAGTTTTTTAGTGTAGCTTTTTGTTCAAATTCTAATTCCAAATCAATAAATTTTTGATCTGAAAATAAGCTTTTATGTTCAATTTCTATCTCACTTTCAAAATCAATAAGGTATTTACTTTCACTAAATTGATTATAACTTAGTTCTAAGCCATTAATAATCTCATTACTTGTATACAGAAAACCTAAATCGTTAGGATTATATTTAGCGTCTTTAAACAAAGAATAAACATTATACCGATAATTTCCACTTATTTTTTGAACACCAAGCTTTCCAGAATATCCTCTAGTGGTTTCACCAGATTCATATTCTTGACTCATTTTTAAATTGCCAATAAAAACGTGAGAGTTTTCCTCATTATTTATTCTTGTAAAAGCTCCAGTGACATTTGCATCCTTATCACTTCCTTTTTGAATCATGTGTGTATTCATGATACTCACAGAAGAACCATTTCCAAGTGATTGATCTAAAATTATGGCATTGTAGTTAGTCAATGGATCTATATCAGTTTTATTGGTTATAGCGTTAAGTATTGCTATTGCTAACCCATTTTTTGTCTTTCCTGTTATTTTTGATGCATTTATTAAGTCATCTTCAAGTCTTCTTGTATAGAACATATCTTCTCCCTTATTAAATAGTTCTGTTCCTTCATTAAAAAACTGTCTGTTTTCTTCATATTTAACTTCAAACGGGGAAAGGTTTAAAACCATTGCGTCAGATACTGTTTGACCAAAGTCTGGAACAAGAGTCATATCTAGTGTAAAACTTTTGTTAATTCCATATTTTAGGTCCATTCCATAGTTATATGGATATGATTTTTCGCCTGAATAAAAATCTGCATATACAGAAGCATAAGGCATAAACGACAGTCGAGTAGGAGAGTTTATATTTTTTATTCCTTTTAATATTCCCGCTTGTAAAGCATAATCTGTAAATTTTATATCAATTGGATTCCAACTATAATCTTCTCTATACCTTCTAATAGTTCTAGCCATATTTAATCCCCAGTTATCATTATTTTCAGAAAATCTTAATTGAGAAAATGGTATAGCAAATTCTGCAGTCCATCCTTCGGAATTTATATTTACTGCAGACTTCCATACTGCATTCCAATTTTCATCAATCCCTGACTTTGAAAATTTTCTATCAATTTGAACTCCAGCAGCTGTTACCATAAAATTGTATTCAACTTGACCATCATTAAAAGGGTCAATAAATATCCCAAAAGCATCGAAATTTTTATTTTCTTCGTCTCTTGGTGATAATTCTTTTAAAATACTATCAGGAGAATTGTCATACATTTTTACTGCGAAATAAATATTTTTTGTATCGTAACAAATTTTAACTTCAGTTTTTTGATTGTTCCTTTCTTTTTTTCCATTTTGAGGAGTAATTTGAATAAAATTTTTGGCTATCATTAAATTTTGCCATACTTTTTCATTAATATTTCCATCAATAATTGGTTCTTCATCAATTATTTCAATTTTATAAATTTTTTTAGCATTAAACTGACAAGATAAGGTAAAAGGAAAGAATATAATTACAGAAAATATTATAAAAAATTTCATTATTTTTTTTTACGTTACAAAGATACAAATAATTCAAATTGAAGTTGTTTATTTAAATCAATCATTTAATTTTGCTAAAAAAATAAACTACATGAATTTACATGAATATCAAGGAAAAGAGCTTCTAAATCGTTTTGGCGTCAGAGTTCAAAAAGGAATTGTTGTATCATCAGCAGATGATGCGGTTGATGCTGCAAAAAAATTACATAAAGAAACTGGAACAAACTGGTGGGTAATAAAAGCTCAAGTACATGCCGGTGGAAGAGGAAAGGGTGGAGGGGTAAAACTTGCTAAAAACATTGATCAAGTAAGAAAGATTGCTAATGAGATGATTGGAATGAGGTTAATTACTCCACAAACATCGAAGGAAGGAAAATTAGTTAATCAAATATTAATTGCTGAAGATGTATATTATACTGGTGAAAATGAAACATCTGAGTATTATATGTCAGTACTTTTGAATAGATCAACTGGAAGGAATATGATTATGTATTCTACGGAGGGTGGAATGGATATTGAAATGGTAGCAGAAAAAACTCCTCATTTAATTTTTCATGAAGAAGTTGACCCAAAAGTTGGGTTAACATCTTTCCAATGCCGTAAAATTGCATTTAATTTAGGTGTAAAAGGAACAGCTTTTAAAGAAATGGTTAGTTTTGTTTCTGCATTATATAGGGCATATTATGAAATAGATGCATCATTGTTTGAAATTAATCCTGTTTTAAAAACATCTGATGAAAAGGTTATGGCTGTTGATTCTAAAGTTTCAATTGATGCAAATTCATTATTTAGACATCCTGATTTTTCCGAACTAAGAGATAAAAGAGAGGAAGATTCTACAGAGGTTGAAGCTGGTGAATATGGTCTAAATTTTATAAAACTTGATGGCAATGTTGGATGTATGGTTAATGGAGCTGGACTTGCAATGGCTACCATGGATATTATTAAAATGGCGGGAGGTAATCCAGCAAACTTTCTTGATGTTGGTGGAACTGCAGATGCAAAAAGAGTGGAACAAGCTTTTAGAATTATAATGAAGGATACCTCTGTTAAGGCGATACTAATTAATATTTTTGGTGGAATTGTTAGATGCGATAGAGTTGCTCAAGGAATAGTAGATGCTCATAACAATATTGGAAATATTGATATTCCTTTAATTGTTAGACTACAAGGAACTAACGCAAAGGAAGCAAAGAAATTAATAGAGGACAGTGGTTTAGAAGTTGAGTCAGTTATTTTATTACAAGAAGCAGCAGATAAGGTTGCTGAAGTTTTAGCTTAATTTTTTATTTTTAAAATTGATTTCTACCAAACTTTTTAGTCAAAATCAAGTCACAATAAAAGGTTCTGATGGCAAGCCTATATTAATTGATACTATTAGCTTGAATTCAACTAAATTTAATTGTTGCAAAGTAATTATATTTTCTCATGGTTTCAAGGGGTTTAAAGATTGGGGTCCATTTAACGAAATGGCAAAATTTTTTGCTAAATCAGGATATACTTTTGTAAAGTTTAATTTTTCTCATAATGGAACCACCATAAACGATTCTAAAAATTTTGTTGATTTAGAAGCATTTGGTAATAATAATTTTTCTAAAGAATTATATGATTTAGGATGTGTTATTGATTGGGTATACA